>OLOF01000328.1_pt1 | contig 26340 bp, 24 predicted proteins | sample 1643121 | NCBI WGS metagenome assembly OLOF01 (sample SAMEA3136677, study PRJEB25190) | human gut metagenome | biome: human gut; feature: human-associated habitat; material: faeces | place: Austria | collected 2013
GTTAAGAGGGTAGAAACCTTGGTGTCTACCCTCTTGCCCCGCCGCGGGGCGCGGCGAATCCCCGCGCTCCGCAGAGCGCAACTCCCCGCTGAGGTTCAGCGAAAAACTCTCCGCCCGTTAGGGGCGAACCCGCCTGCGGCAGTTCGTGTGCCCCGGTCAGCCGGTGCAGAAACCAAAAAGCAGCACCCTTTTCAGAGTGCTGCTCAGAATTACGCATGCTTACGCGTTCTTAATAAACGCTTCGAGGCGGTCGAGACCCTTGTCAATCTCGGTGAGCGAGGTCGCATAGCTCCAGCGGACGAAGCCCGGCGCGGCAAATGCGGTGCACGGAACGGTCGCAACCAGACCCTTCTCAAGGAACAGCTGCGCGAAGTCCTCGGCGCTCTCGATGACCTTGCCGTACATGGTCTTGCCGAGGAAGCCCTTCATGTTCATCATAACATAGAACGCGCCCTCCGGCTTGATGCAGGAAACGCCCTCGATCTGGTTCATGCGCTCTACCAGATGGTCGCGGCGCTGCTCGAACGCCTGCTTCATCACCTGCATATCCTCCTGCGGGCCGGTCAGTGCGGTGATAGCCGCCTGCTGGGAAATGGTGGACGGTGCAGAGGTGGAGTGGCTCAGGTAGTTCGCCATCACCTTGGCCAGCTGCGGATTGGACGCGCTGTAGCCGATACGCCAGCCGGTCATCGCGTAGCTCTTGGACACGCCGTTGACCAGAATGGTGCGCTCCTTCACGTCCTCGCCCAGAGAAGCGAACGAAACGAACTCATTGTTATCATATACAAGGTTGCAGTAGATCTCATCCGCGATAACGTAGATGTTGTGGCGGCAGCAGACCTCGGCAATGGCCTCCAGCTCGGCCTTGGTGTATACCATGCCGGTCGGGTTGGACGGAGAGTTCAGCATGAACACCTTGGTCTTGTCGGTGATGGCGGCGTCCAGCTGCTCTGCGGTGATCTTGAAGTCCGCCTCCTCGGTTGCAGCTACGATGACCGGGATTGCACCTGCCTGCTTTACCATCTCGGAGTAGCTTACCCAGTACGGAGCCGCGATAACGACCTCATCGCCCGGGTTGCACAGCGTCATCAGCGCGATATAAACCGAGTGCTTTGCACCCGAAGCCACAACGATCTGCGTCGGCTCGTAGTCCAGACCGCAGTCCTCCTTCAAACGGTAGCAGGCTGCCTTGCGCAGGTCCATCAGACCGGCTGCCGGCGTGTACTTGGTCTGGTTGTTCTCAATGGCCTCGATACCGGCCTGCTTGATGTGCTCCGGCGTCGGAAAATCCGGCTCACCGGCACCAAAGCCGACAACGTCCTTGCCCTCTGCCTTCATCTGCTTGAACAGCGAATCAATGGCCAGCGTCGTGGACGCCTGCACACCTGCTGCAATCTTGGAAATCGGCTTCAATGCCATGCTCAGCACTCCCTTATATCTCTCATCAGTTATCATGTGCTTTTATTATATGCCTGCGAATTTATTTTTGCAAGTCCTGACTTAACAAACTGCAAAATCGACACAATAGAAAAACCCGCCGATATTGGCGGGGCAGGGGGGGGAATTTTACAAAAGAAAACCCCGCCGATATTGGCGGGTCAGGTGTGGAATTTTCACAAAACGCGGTCGCGTGAGAAGATAATCAGAGCTGTTCCTCGTTCAATCGTGACGGCAAAGCGGCTGTTCGGTTTTGCCTCGTTCGAGGTGGAGATCATGCCGACACGGGTAACCGTGCCGTTCGTTAATTCATATTTTGCATTCTCGATGGTCACGCCCTCGAGCACCGCGTCCATCGGCACGACCGAGAAGTAGGTAAACGTCTCCGGCATGATGAATTCCTGCCGTCCGCCCTGATGCAGCTCAACGCGGTTGTACGGATCGAGGATGGTCAGGTGGCCGCCGAGTGTCTTTGCTTCCTCAAGCAGCGAGAGATTTGCCAGCATATGGTCGATGCGCCCGCCGGTCGCACACACGAGCGTCGCCTCGCGGCAGCCGCGGCGGAACACCTCCCGCAGACAGCTCTGCGAATCCGTGTCATCCTTCTCAGGTCTCAGCAGGATCACATCGTCGCCCTCTACCTCGGTCATGGAATCCCGGTCGGAAATCATGAAATCCGGGTGCAGACCGAGCGCCCGCGCATGCCGCAGGCCGCCGTCCGCACACGCAACGAGCGCGTCCGGATGCTCACGCAGAAACGCGCGGATGTAACCGTAATCGGTTTCCGGTGCAGCCGCAAAAATCAGCGCGTGCCGCCCTTGGTAAGTTCCCATTCCTTCAGATCCTTTACACTTTCATACAGCTTTACATAGCTGTCGTGACGGGTTTTCGCAATTTCTCCGTTCTCGACCGCCGCGAGAACGGCGCAGCCCTTCTCCTTGACATGCGCGCAGCCGGTGAATCTGCACTGCCCGATGTACGGCTCAAACTCCGGAAACGCATACTGCAGATCCTCGGCAAGAACCAAATCCATCTGCTCAGTCTCAAACGAGGAGAAGCCGGGCGTGTCCGCGATGTAGCCGCCGCCTTCGATCGGATGCAGCTCCACATGACGGGTGGTGTGCTTGCCGCGGCCGATCTTGTCCGAAATCGCACCGACCTCAGCGCCGAACGAGCTGTCCAGACGGTTGAGCACGCTCGACTTGCCGACACCCGAGTTGCCCGCAAACGCGCTCACCCTGCCGCGGATGCGTTCGCGCAGTGCGTCAATGCCCTCGCCGGTGTGCGCGCTCACGCGCAGCACCTCGATGCCGCTCCTGCGGTAGGTTTCATACAGCTCGTCCCCCGGATTCACGTCCGTCTTGTTGATGACGACCAGTGCGTCCATGTTCTTGTGCACCGCGATCGCCGTTACCTTGTCGATCAGGAACGGGTCGGTCACCGGCGGTGCCGCGCTCGCCACGGCAACGACCAGATCCAGATTCGCCACAGCCGGCCGGATCAGGCTGTTCTTGCGCGGCGCGATCGTCTGCAGATAGCCGGTGCCGTCCTCCGGCTGGATTTCCAGCGTCACCCGGTCCCCGACGATAGGCTTGCCCACGGTCTTGCGGAACCGTCCGCGTGCTTTGCATTCAATGAGGCCCTCGGCGGTATCCACATAGTAGAAACCGCCGATGCCCTTCAGAATGATCCCTTCGATCAAACTTAATCCCTCCGTTTTTAAGGTAATACCGCATAATTGAACAAGAGCGATTTGTGCATAAATTTTGCGTACTGATGAGACGCGATTTTGCGGTAATACTTGCTGTATTACCGTGAAATTGCAACAAAGTCAGGGCGTAAAATTTTCACAAAGCGCCGCGGCAGTGCGACCGGAGCCTGCACAAGGAGCCGCGGCAGTGCGACCGGAGCCTGCACAAGGAGCCGCAGCTTTAATTGTGCGGTGTTGCCTTAACTGAATGTGTACGTCTGCGAGGTAGTCGAACCGTCCACGCTGACCGTAACATCATGGTCGCCCACCGAGCCGCTCACCGAGATGGACGTGCTGCCGCCGCTCGTGCTGCAGGTGTCGTCATACTGGATCACGCCGTCCACATAGATGATAACATGCGCGGTATCCGTGTTGTCCGGCAGCGAAACCGGAATGGTCGCACTGCCGAGGCTCGGCGTATCGTCGTAGTCGCCATCGCCGTTGTCCTGACCGCCGGAATTGCCGCCGCTGTTATTATCCTGCGAGTTATTGTTCGATGTGCTCTTGCCCTTGGAGATCTGGATGTTGACCGTGCTGCCCTTGGTCACCTCAGCACCGGCATCCTGCGACTGCCATACGACCGATCCCGCTTCCGCAGAGCTGTCCACCGAGTCTACCGAGCCGATCTTCAGGCCCTTTGCCTCCAGCGCCGCACGTGCTTGGTCCTCGGTCATGCCGAGCAGACCGGGCACGGAGACGTTTTCGTTATCGTCCTTCTGCTTGCCCTTGCTGATATAGACGGTCAGCGTCGCGCCCTTTTCCAGCTCGGCGCCCGCCTCCGGGTCGGTGCGGATGACCTTGCCTTCCTCCACGTCGTCGCTGTATTCCTCAACGACCTCGCACTTGATATCGTGCGACGCCAGCGCCGCCTGCACATAATCGAGCGTCTTGCCGGTAAAGTCGATCACCTTGTAGGTATCCTTGACGTTTTCGCCGCCCGAGGATACCGTTACCGTGATGATCGTACCCTTGGTTGCCTTTTTCTTGCCGTCGCCGTCCGGGTCCTGCTCGAGTATCTCACCGACCGGACGGTCGGATTCCTGCCGTTCGGTCGCTTCCTTTACCGTGAAGTTGTCGGTTATATCCGGGTCGGCCATCACTTCGTCGATATTGCGCCCGATGAGGTCGGGCACGATAATCTTCTCCGACTTGTCACTGCTGCCGGTGATCATCAGAATGCCGACCAGCAGCAGACTGATCACCGCAATCACGCCGACCGCCATGCCGACCGCCATGCCGGGGCGCTCGGCCAGCTTTTCAAAAAAGCCGTCCGGCTCATCCTGCTCCTTCCTGCGGAAACCGGTGCGGGTGCGGGTCTGGGTCTGCGTGCGTGTGCGGGTGCGCGGCGCAGCTGCGCCCTCAACGGAAGCGGCTTCATGCTCTGCCGCACTGCGGCGCGCCGCGCGCTGAATGTCCGCGCCGATGATCTGCGTCTCGCCCGAATTGTCCTCGCTTGCCACATAGTGGAAGCGTGCATTCGGGTCCGAGCGGAGCACCTCCATGTCCTCGTACATCTTTTCCGCGGATTCATACCGGCGGCTGATGTGCGCACTCATGGCGTGCATGACAATGTCGTCCATGCCCTTGGGGATGCCCGGCACAAACGCACTCGGGATGATCGGCACCTCATTGATGTGCTGCATGACGATCTGGAGCGCGGTTTCGCCCTCAAACGGCAGCTTGCCGGTCAGCATTTCGTACATCATCACGCCGAGCGAGTACAGGTCGGTGCGGTAATCAATTTTGCTGCCCTTGGCCTGCTCTGGCGAGATATAGTGCACCGAGCCGATGGCCTCCTGCACCACGCGGGTCTCCTGCGCGGCAGCGAACGAGGCAATGCCGAAATCGGTCAGCTTTGCCGTGCCGTCCCGCAGGATGATAACGTTCTGCGGCTTAACGTCCTGATGGATGATGCCGCGCGAGTGTGCGTGCATGAGTGCGCGGGCAACCTGCTCAGCGAAGAAAATGGTCTCCTCCCACGACAGATGACCCTTGCGCTGCAGATACTGCTTGAGGGTGATGCCCTCGATCAGCTCCATAACGATATAATCCGTGCCGTCCTCGCTGCCGACGTCGAACACGGAAACAATATTGTGGTGGCTCAGCTTGGCAACGGCGCGCGATTCAATGGAGAACCGCTTGCGGATATCCGGGTCCTCCGCGAACTCCTTTTTGAGCACCTTGAGTGCCACATCGCGCCCGAGAATGGTATCCCGCGCCCGGTAAACGACCGCCATGCCGCCGACGCCGACGATTTCTTCAATCTGATAGCGTCCGCCGAGCATACTGCCGATATATTTATCCATATTCCGTCACGCTCCCTGCTTTTTGCCGAGGGTGAACAGCGCAATGGTGATGTTGTCGCGGCCGCCGCCGTCAAGCGCCAGCTGCAGCAGCGCGTCACCAGCCAGCTCGAGCGTCGGCGCGTTTGCCAGCACCTCCGCGATTCGGCTGTCCTCTGCCATGCCGGTCAGACCGTCCGAGCAGAGCAGCAGCATGTCCTTGTCGGTCAGGCGCACTTCAAACAGGTCGCCTTCGACATACGGCTCCACGCCTACCGCACGGGTGATGAGGTTTTTCTGCGGATGGGTGCGCGCATCCGCTTCGGTGATCTTGCCGCGGCGGCGCATTTCCTCCACATAGGAGTGGTCCTCGCTGATCTGGTGCATGGCTTCGCCGTCAAAGCGGTACGCGCGGCTGTCGCCCACGTTGATAACGGTCGCGCAGTCGCCCTGAATAAGCGCGGCAACCAGGGTCGTGCCCATGCCGCGGAACTCCGGCTGTCTGCCCGCCAGAGAGAAAACCGTCTCGTTCGCCTGCTTTAATGCCTGCGTCAGCAGCTTCTGCCGTGCCGTTTCGTCCAGCGTGCCGCTTAAAGCGTCACCCGCGGACTCGATAAAGCTCTGCGCGGCAAAGCGGCTGGCTACGTTGCCCGCATTTGCACCGCCCATGCCGTCGCACACAACGAGGAGCGCGGTCCGGTTGTCCTCCCGCGCTTCGATCTGAAAAATATCCTGATTGGTCGGGCGCACCCGTCCCTTATCGGTCAAGCCGAAATATTCCATTTCACAACCTCCTTCGATTGTGTTTATATGTGAGAATATTCAAGTTAATCACGAGAACTGCTCTTTCCGTCCTCCTTCAGCTGCCGCTGACGGAGCTGACCGCAGGCCGCGTCAATATCCGGGCCCAGCTTGCGCCGCACGGTCGCGGTAACGCCGCGCTTCTCGAGCGCCTGCTGGAACCTGCGGACGGTTTCCGGCCTGGACGGTTTGAGCGGGCTTTCCGCCACCTCATTCAGCGGAATGAGGTTGACGTGCGCCGGTCTTCCTTTCAGCAGCTTGGCCAGAAGGTCGGCCTGCCACGGGCGGTCGGTCTTGTCGCGCGCCATCATGTACTCGTAGGAAATGCGCCGTCCGGTGGTGTCGAAATAGTACCGGCACGCCTTCATCAGGCGCTCGACCGGATACGCGTCGTTCACCGGCATGATGGACGAGCGTGTTTCGTCATCCGGCGCGTGCAGCGATACGGACAGCGTGATCTGCAGCTTTTCCCGTGCTAACATCTCTATTCTATCAGCAATTCCGCTGGTTGACAAGGAGATATGGCGCTGTCCGATGTTGATTCCCTCCGGGCAGCTCACCAGATGCAGGAATTTGAGCACGTTGTCGTAGTTGTCGAGCGGCTCGCCGGTGCCCATCAGCACAATGTTGGAGACCTTTTCGCCGCTGTCCTTCTGCATGAACAGGATTTCGTCCAGAATTTCGCCTGCGGACAGACTGCGCGTGCGTCCGTTGAGTCCCGACGCGCAGAACTTGCAGCCCATCCGGCAGCCGACCTGCGTCGAAACGCAGACGGACACGCCGTGCTCGTAGTGCATCAGTACGGACTCCACGCAGTTGCCGTCCCGCAGACGCCATAAGTATTTCACCGTGCCGTCAACGCGGCTCACCTGCTTGCGGGCGACTTCCGGTACGGTCAGCAGGAAATTTTCCGCTAAACGCGCCCGTAAGTCCTTGGATAAGTTGGACATCTCTTCAAAGGACTCCACACCCTCGTGAAGCCATTTGAAGATCTGTCCCGCACGGAACGGCTTTTCGCCCATCTCTTTCAGGGCAGCCTTTAATTCTTCTATTGATAATGATTTAATTTCAGTCATTATTTTCACCTTTGAATTGAGAATTGCGGTATCGCGCTGTGCGCGATGATTGAATAACGGCGCATTGCGCCGCACATTCATTTTCCATTTTCCATTCTCAATTTTCCATTATTAAACCTTCCGGTGCATTTTCGCAATAAAGAATCCATCCGTATTGTGAACGGGCGGCAGCAGCGTCACCATACCGTCTGCCCTCTCTCCGCAGACCGGATGCGTCCACGAAACCGCTTCAAACTCCGGGTTTTCGGTGAGAAACGCGCGGACAACGTCCTCGTTTTCCCGCTGCAGGATGGTACAGGTCGAGTAAACGAGCGTGCCGCCCTTCTTTACATACTGTGCACAGTTTGCAAGGATTCTCGCCTGAATCTCCGGCAGTCCGGCGATCTCATCCGGATTCTTGAACCGGATTTCGGGTTTCTTGCGGATAATGCCCAGTCCCGAGCAGGGCACGTCGCACAGCACAACGTCTGCGCTGTCCTTCCACTCCTCGCGGCAGACCGATGCGTCCTGCAGCTCGGTGCGGATATTCGGCAGTCCGAGGCGGGCTGCGCCGTCGCGGATGCGCTTCAGCTTGTGCTCGTAAATATCGCACGAGGTGACGCTGCCTTTCCCCTGCATTTTTTCAGCCATGGCAAAGCTCTTGCCGCCGGGCGCCGCGCAGCAGTCGAGCACGGTGCTGCCCGGTTTCGGGTCAGCGACTGCCGCCGCGAGTGCGCTTGCCGCGTCCTGCACGGTCACGCGGCCCTCGATAAACGCCGGAAGCGCGGCTGCGTCTCCGCCGCTGCACAGCAGGATTTCCGGGAATGCCTCGTGCGGCTGCACGGTCAGTCCGGCGGCCTCCAGCTCTGCCTGAGCCTCGGCAGGCGTGCATTTCATCGTGTTCACGCGCACCGAAATCGGCGCGTCCGCGTTATCCGCCTGACAGATTTTCTGCGTCAGCTTCTGGCCGTACTGCTCGGAAAGCAGGCGCACGAGCCACTCCGGGTGGCTGTACTGCAGCGCGTAGTAGCTTTCCTTATCCGGGCAGTTCAGGCGCGGCAAAGAGCCGTTTTGCGCCGCATTTGCGGCATTTCTCAGCACCGCATTGGCAAAGGCGACCGTGCGGTCATTTGCATGGCAGTAGTGCTTGACCAGCGCGACCGTCTCGGCAACCGCCGCATGCGCGGGAATCTTATCCATCAAGATCAGCTGATACAGACCCATCCGCAGGCACGCCAGCACACGCGGCGCGATCTTTTTCAGCCGCACGCTTGAGAAGTGCCGCAGGTACCAGTCCAGTAAAATTTGGTTCTGCACCGTGCCATAGGTCAGCCGCGAGGCCAGCGCCGCATCGCGGCTGTCCAGTCCCGCGCGGGATAAATAGTGGTGCAGCGCACCGTCCGACCAGGCGGCCTCCTCTGCCATGGAAAACAGCGAAAATGCCGCCACTTCACGCGGTGTTGTGGGACGTTTATCTATCATTGCGGTCTCTTCCTCCAAAAATCAGCACCAGACGCAGCAGCTGTGCCAGCGAGGTCGCCAGCGTGGCAACATAGGTCAGCGCCGCCGCCGTGAGCGTCTTTTTCGCCATCGGGTACTCGTCTGCGGTCAGCAGGCCGTTCTGCTGAATGGTCTGCAAAGCGCGGCGGGACGCGTCCAGCTCCACCGGCAGGGTCACCAGCTGGAACAGCGTGGAAAGACCGAACGCCGCAATGCCGATCGTGACGAGCGTGCTCGTGTTAAGGAGCAGGCCGAGGATCAGCAGCGGCATCGCCGCCATCGAGCCGAACTGCGTCAGCGGGATGATCGCCGCGCGCAGCTTGATCGGCGCATAGCCGATGGCGTACTGCACCGCATGCCCTGCCTCGTGCGCGGCAACGCCGATGGACGCCACCGACGTGGACGAGTACACCGCACTCGATAGCCGAATGACGTTGCTTCTCGGGTCAAAATGGTCGGTCAGCTTGCCGGAAACGTACTCAATCCGCACACCGGAAACGCCGTTGTACCGCAGGACAGCCTCCGCCGCCTGTGCGCCGGTCAGTCCCCGCAGATTTTGCACCCGCGAGTAGCGGTTAAACGTGCTGTTTACCTTGTTCTGCGCCCAGAATGCAAATAAAACGCACGGCAGAACCAGTACGATATAGTACATGTCAATGCCGTAATATCCATAGTAAGGCATAATAAATCCCTCCGGATGCTTTTAATGGAAAATGGAAAATTGAAAATGGAGAATTGTGGTATCGTCCTACGGACGATGATTTAATAACGGCGCATGCGCCGCACAGACGCAGCGCGGACGGAACTCGCGCAAGGATAGCGTCATTCTCCATTATCCATTCTCAATTCTCAATTCAGCTTAGTGCCGACTTCGATTGCGTGCCCACGCAGAAAGTCCGTCGCCTTCATTCTCTTACCGCCGACCAGCTGAATCTCGGTCAGTTTGAGCGCGCCCTCTCCGCACGCCACGGTCAGACCCTTTTTCGGGTCGGCTTCGAGCACCGTGCCCGGCTCGCCATTGCCGGCTGCCTTTTCGGCGGCAAACACCTTCAGGCGCTCACCGGAAAGCGTGGTCAGCGCGATCGGCCACGGATTCAGGCCTCGGATCAGGCAGTCGATCTCGTGCGCGGACTTGCTCCAGTCGATCACCGCCATCTGCTTATCCAGCATATGGGCGTAGCAGCTCTGCGCATCGTCCTGCGGGCGCGGCGTGATGTCATTCAATTTGACGAGCGTTTGGGTCAAAAGTTCCGCACCGGACTGTGCCAGACGGTCAAAAAGTTCGCCTGCGGTCTCCTTCTCACCGACCTTGGTCTCATAGGTGAGCAGCATATCGCCGGTGTCCAGACCTTCCGCCATCTGCATGGTGGTAACGCCTGCCATTTCATCGCCCGCGATGACCGCCCACTGGATCGGAGCGGCGCCGCGCCAGCGCGGCAGCAGCGAACCGTGCACGTTGATGCAGCCGTGCGGCGGGATATCGAGCACCGCCTTTGGCAGCAGCTTGCCGTATGCCACTACGATGATAACCTCGGGTGCCAGCTCACGCAGACGCGCCTGCTCGTCCTCATTTTTGAGGGTATTCGGCTGAAAAACCGGAATATCATGCTCGAGTGCGAGCGTTTTCACCGGTGGTGCAGTGAGAATCTGCTTGCGGCCCTGCGGCTTATCCGGCTGCGTGTATACCGCGCAGACGTCATGTCCGGCATCGATGAGCGCCTGCAGGCTCGGCACGGCGAAGTCCGGCGTGCCCATGAATACGATACGCATTATTCCTCGTCACCACCCTGCATTGCCTCCGGGTCGATATACTCCTCAACCTTCTCGGTGAACAGATGACCGTCCAGATGCTCGGTCTCGTGGCAGAAGCACTGCGCTACAATGCCCTCGCCTTCGCGCTCGAACCAGTTGCCATTGCGGTCCTGTGCGCGGATCTTTGCCCAGGTCGGACGGGTCACATAGCCGTAAACGCCCGGCACGGACAGGCAGCCCTCGACAACGCGCTCGGAGCCTTTCTGCTCGATGACTTCCGGGTTTACCAGCTCGACCATCTCCTCCGGCTCCTTGTTTACATCCAGCAGCACAACAACGCGGCGCAGAATGCCGACCTGCGGTGCTGCCAGACCAACGCCGCCGGAGTTCTCAAGCGTCTCACGCATATCGTCGATCAGCGTATGCAGACGGTCGTCAAACTTCTCTACCTTGCGGCTGTGCTTGAGCAGCTGCTCGTCGCCCTCGGTCAAAATCTTTCTCAGTGCCATTGTTTTATTCCTCCACTTGATTCAGCTTATCCATGTATTTTTGTAAACATTCCTGTATATTTTTCTCATCGAGCGCCGGAAACGGCGTCACCGGCTGCGGTTTTCCGCTGCCGATATGCTTTTCCAGCCATGCCACATCGTGCCAGCCGTCAAACTTCCAGCCGGAGTCGTGCCACACGCCTGCATCCGCAAAGCCCAGTCTGCGCTGCATGCGGATGCTCTTTTCGTTCGGCAGGGTCACGCAGCTGTACAGGTGGCGCAGCCCCTGCAGCTCGAGCAGGTCGATCAGGCACGCCAGCACGGTCGTGCCCACACCATGTCCGTGGGTGCCCTGTGCCAGATAGATGGACAGCTCCGCATCCCAGTCGTAGGCCGCGCGCTCACGAATGCGGTGCGCGTAGGCGTAACCCATGATCATGCCGTCCTGCTCGCAGACGAGATACGGAAACGCAGCCGCCGTTTCGCGGATACGGTCCGCAAACGCCTCAGCCGTCGGCACATCATATTCAAACGTGATGGTTGTATTCGTTATGTAAGGCTCATAAATCTTCAAAAGCGATTCTGCATCGTTTTCTGTTGCTTTGCGAATGACAAATTTGCTCATTGAATTAACCTTCTTTGCCGGGGTCTCAATTACTGCTACATTTCATTATTGGAATCCGCGAACACGGTAACGCCCCGGTTTTTACCGTCCTGCATAAACTCCCGCAGCACGCCCGAGATGAGCCTGCGCCATCTTGCGCAGTCCTTCGCACGGATGGTAAGGTGGTAGCGATATCGTCCCATCACCTTGACCATCTGCGCCGCGGCGGGGCCGAGCACGGGCGCTTTTACATCCGCGAACTGACCCTCCATCAGGCTTTGCAGGCGTGTTTTGAGCGCGAGCAGACTGCTGAGCACCTGCTGCTCCAGTTCACCGACGGCGGTTATCATGGTGATGTCGCACACGGGCGGGCACCGAAGCGCTTCGCGCGTCTGCATTTCGCTCTCGTAGAACGCCTCGTAATCCTGCCGCGCGGCGGTCAGGATGACCGGATGCAGCGGGCTGTACGTCTGGATCACGGCGCGGCCGGTGTCAAATCGCCGTCCGGCGCGGCCGACCACCTGCGTGATGAGCGAAAACGTGCGCTCATGTGCGCGGTAGTCCTGCGCGTACAGGCTCTGGTCCGCGTCCAGCACACCGACCAGCGTGACGTTCTCAAAATCCAGTCCCTTGGTCACCATCTGGGTGCCGATAAGGATATCGGCTTCGCCTTTGCCGAATTTATTCAGCAGGCGTTCGTGTGCGCCCTTGGCGGTCATGGTGTCCGCGTCCATGCGGAGCACCCGCGCGGACGGGAACCGCTCGTGCAGCTCCTCCTCCAGCTTCTGCGTGCCGGGCGTTTCGGTGAACAGGCTCGTGCTGCCGCACTGCGGGCACTTGCCGGTTATCTTGATGGAAGCGCCGCAGTAGTGGCACATCGCGCGGCCGGAAACCGAATGGTAGGTCATGGTGGTCGAGCAGGACGGGCACTCGGGCACCCAGCCGCACACACCGCAGCCGATCACGCGGCTGTTGCCGCGCCGGTTGAGGAACAGGATGGCCTGCTTTCCCTTTTCGAGCGTGCTGATCAGTTCGCGTTCCAAATTCGGGCCGATGATGCCGCTCCGTCCCTCGCGGGCCAGACCGCGCATATCCGCGATGATGACCTCGGGCAGTCCGGCGCCCAGAAAACGCTCTGTGAGCGTAAAGACCGGGTATTTCCCCTGTTTCGCGCCGTAATACGTCTCGACCGACGGCGTTGCCGAGCCGAGCACGAGCAGCGCGTTCGTCTGCGCTGCGCGGTACTTTGCCACATCCCGCGCATGGTAGCGCGGCGACTGCTCCGAGCGGTACGCCGCGTCCTGCTCCTCGTCGATGATGATAACGCCGAGGTTTTTCGCGGGCGCGAACACCGCCGAGCGTGTGCCGATGACCACCCTTGCTCTGCCGGTTTTTATCTTCTTGAAGCTGTCGTACCGCTCACCGGCGGACAGCGCCGAGTGCAGAACCGCGACTTCTTCGCCAAATCGAGCCGCAAACTGCCGCAGAAGCTGCGGTGTCAGTCCAATTTCGGGCACGAGCACAATGGCGCTCTTTCCCTGCTCGAGCGCGTGCGCGATCAGCTGCAGGTACACCTGCGTCTTGCCGCTGCCGGTCACGCCGAACAGCAGCGCGGCGCGCGGCGCGTTCTCGTCCAGCAGGGCGGCCATGCCGTCATACGCCTGCTGCTGCGCTGCCGAAAGCACCGGAGCCGCGGCACGCGGCACCTCGGAAAAGTCCGGTGCGCGCAGCACTTCCTCGTATTCCGCGCGGAGGATGCCCTTTTTCGTCATGTCGCGCAGCGCGGCGTCGCTCACGCCGGTCATGTAGACGATTTCCTTCTGGCTCATCGCACCGCCGTCCGACAGCAGCGACACCACGTCCATCCGCGCCGGACTGCGGCGGCTGATGTGCGACATGGCTTCACTTGCTTCCATGTCCAAACGGAGCATTTTCTCGGTCTTATCGCCGGTTTTCTGCGCCGTATTGCTGTGATAAACGAGTATCCCCTCGCCTGCCAGCGCGTCCAGCGTCTGTCCCGCGCCTTTGCCGAGCCGATCGCGTATCTCGCTCACCGAGAGCGTCTGTCCCGGCTGCTCAAACAGCGCCAGCACCTGACCGTCTTCGCCGTCCCGCTCCCGCAGAGCCGCCAAATCCGCGTCCGGCGCGAGCGTGTACGTCTCGTTCCGCTTGAACCACAATCCGGCGGGCAGCATGGCGTGTACGCAGTCGAAGTAGGTGCAGTACAATCTCTCCCGCATCCACGCCGCGAGTCTCAGCTGCTCGGCGGTCAGAATCGGCGTTTCGTCCAGCACCTCCACGATGGGCTTGAGTTTGAACTCGCCCGCATCCTCGCGGAAGGCGAGCACCACCGCTTCCGCCCGTTTATTGCCAAAGCCGAACGGCACGAGAACACGGGTGCCGATCTGCACCTGTTCCCGCAGCTCGTCCGGCACACGGTAAGAATATAGCTTGTCGATGGCATAGGTTGCCGCATCCACGGCGGCCGCACAGATTTTTTCCGCCATAGAATCACAACCTTTCGCTTCTTCTTTTATCGTCGCTTGCAGTTTATCGTAGGGCGCGACAAGGTGAATTGCGGCAACGCCGCAAGAGAAGGTGCCCTGGGGTACGACTCGGCGCGCCGCTGTCAATCGGTGCATACCGTTCCATACGGCGTGCCGGGGTCGTCACGCCCTACGGCATTGTTTTCATCGGTTACGGATAAACGGAAACCATGACGTTAATTTTCCATTCTCCATTTTCAATTCTCAATTACTCATCGCAAGAAGTCTATCGAGAATCAGGTCAGCAAGTGCTTCCTTGCTCATCATCGGCGGGGTTTCCCGATGGCCGTCCTTGAACAGCAAGGTAGCCACATTGGTATCCGTGCCGAAGCCCGCACCCTTATCGCGCAGCGAATTCGCTACAAGCATATCGCAGTTCTTGCGGCGCAGCTTGCTCTCGGCGTTATCGAGAAGGTTCTGCGTCTCCATCGCAAAGCCGCACAGCAGCTGTCCCGGCTTTTTGTCCTTGCCGAGCGCGGCGAGGATGTCCGGGTTGCGGGTCAGCTCGATATTCATCTCGCCGTCACCCTTTTTGAGCTTTTCATCCGCAGTCTGCGCCGGACGGTAATCGCCGACGGCGGCAGCCTTGATGATGAAATCCTGCTCGGGTGCGCGGCTCGTCACCGCGTCGTACATATCCCGCGCGGAAACAATATCCACGCGCGTGACACCATGCGGCGTATCGAGCGCGGTCGGTCCGGAAACGAGCGTTGCGTCAGCGCCGCGCATGGCTGCGCGGGCCGCGATCGCGTAGCCCATTTTGCCGGTGGAGTGGTTGGACAGGAACCGAACCGGGTCCATGGCCTCCTGTGTCGGGCCGGCGGTAACAAGAACGTGCCTGCCTGCCAGATCCTGCTCGGTCAGCGCCTTTTCAATGCCCCAGAGGAGCGTGGGCGTGTCCGGCAGCTTGCCGCGGCCGCTGTCGCCGCAGGCGAGATGGCCTGCGTCCGGCTCGATGATATGGAAGCCGCGCTTTCTCAGCGCAGCGAGGTTCTCCTGCGTCACCGGATTGTCATACATGCCGGTGTTCATCGCGGGAGCGACAACGACCGGCGCCTTGGTAGCAAGCAGCGTTGTCGTCACCATGTCGTCCGCGATGCCGTGCGCCGCCTTGGCGATGACGTTGGCGGTCGCCGGTGCGATAACGAACACGTCAGCCGCCTTCGCGAGCGAAATGTGCTCCACCTCCCACGGAAAGCTGCGGTCGAACGTATCCACGACCGCGCGGTTTCCGGACAGTGTTTCAAACGTCATCGGCGCGATAAACTGGGTCGCAGACTCGGTCATCAGCACATGGACAGTCGCGCCGTTCTGGTGCAGCTTGCTGGTGAGATCGGCAGCTTTATAGGCCGCAATGCCGCCCGTCACGCACAGAACGACCGTTTTCCCTGCAAAACGCATGGCTTAGAGGTCCTCCTCCGGAATGTCACCGTCGCTCAGAGAGCCGTCGTCAAACTCGTTCAGGCGGCGCACCTCGTCCGCATTCTCATCCTTGTCCTCGTCAGCCTCGGAGTCGGTGTGCTCCTCGTCCTCATCCAGATCAAGGGTGTCATCCACGTCAACCATAGCGGCTGCAATGGCATTGTTCTGCGGAATGGCAGTCTCCACACGCGGACCCGGACGGTAAACGATCTTGCCGGCTGCGATCTCATCGAGCGCCAGCTTAACAGCCTTGTCCGGCAGCGGCTCGCCCTTTTCCTCTGCCTCATCGGCAATATCGCGGGCACGCTGCGCTGCCAGGTTTACCAGCAGATAGCGGTTGCCTACTCGTTTCATCAGTTCCTGCATAGAAGGGTTCAGCATAGTAATCAGTTCTCCTTATTTACCAGATATAGTTTTATTTTATGAAAGTTTCTGTTTATATAATGTCGCTTATCGACGCTTGGCGAGAATGCCGTGCAATTCTTCAACCGCACGCTCCACCGTGTCGTTTACGACGACGTAATCGAATTTATCCTGCTGGGCAAGCTCGCCCTTCGCCGTTTCCAGACGCTTCTGCACCTTGGCTTCGTCCTCGGTGCCGCGTCCGCGCAGACGGTTGGCCAGCTCCTCGAACGACGGCGGCGCAATGAACACCATCACGGCATCCGGACGCTTTTCATGCACCTGCATCGCGCCCTGCACCTCGATCTCGAGGATAACATCATAGCCGGCCTCCAGCTTTTCGTTCACCGGAGCCTCCAGCGTGCCGTAGTAGTTATCAACGTACTTCGCGTGCTCGAGGAACGCATTGGCGGCGATCTTCGCCTCAAAGTCCTCTTTCGTGAGGAAATAATACTGTACGCCGTCCTTTTCGCCCGGACGCGGCGCACGGGTCGTCGCAGAGATCGAGAAGAACAGCTTCTCATCCTCGCTCAGCAGCCTGGACAGCACTGTGCCCTTGCCTGCACCGGACGGTCCGGTGAATACATACAACGTTCCCTTACGCATCTTCTGGTTCTCCTTCCTCGGTCTCGCCCGCAAAACGAGCCGCAACGGTCTCCGGCTGCAGAGCACTGAGCACCACATGGTCGCTGTCCATGATGAGCACGGCGCGGGTGCGTCTGCCGTAGGTGCCGTCCACGACCATGCCGCGGTCGCGGGCCTCCTGCACGGTGCGCTTGACCGGTGCGGATTCCGGGCTGACAATGGCGATCAGCCGCGACGAAGCGACCATATTGCCAAATCCGATATTGATGAGCTTCATCGCTGACCTCACTCCTCGATATACTGTAAATTACTCGATATTCTGAATCTGTTCGCGGATTTTTTCAATTTCGCTCTTGATATTGACCACGATCTGCGCCATGGACACATCGTTTGCCTTGGAGCCGATGGTATTGGTCTCGCGGTTCATTTCCTGCACAAGGAAATCCAGCTTGCGGCCGACCGGCTTGACCTCATTCAGCATGCCGTCCAGCTGCTGCAGATGGCTGCGCAGACGCACGGTCTCCTCGTCCACGGCGGTCTTGTCCGCGTAGATAGCCGCCTCGGTGACGATGCGGGTCTCGTCGATGGACGTATCCGCCAGCACCTCCTTCATGCGGGCAAGCAGCTTCTCGCGGTACTCGCGCACGCGCTCCGGCGAGCGGACCTCCACCTCACCGACCATGCGCTCGATCTCGGACGCGCGGTTTCGCACATCCTCAGCCAGCTTTGCACCCTCGCGGGTACGCATTTCGTCGAAATTGTCGCAGGCTTCGCCAAAGACGGACAGCACATCGCGGGTCATCTCGTCCGCGTCCTGCTCGATGCGCTCGGAGCCGAGTACATCCGGCAGCTTCGCCAGACTCATCACGCTCACGTCATCGCGCAGACCGTACTTGTCGGCCAGCTCATGCAGCGCCGCCAGATAGTGCTCCGCGACCGCATGGTTCACCGTAACCGCAATGTCGCCGCCCTCCTGCGTCTCCACGCCGATGTAAACCTCAACCTTGCCGCGTGCAATGCGCGCCGCGGCAGCCTTTTTCACGGCATCATCCAGAAAGCCGTACTGACGCGGAGCCTTTACCGTGCAGTCCAGATAGCGGTGGTTGACCGCACGCAGCTCTGCTGTGATGGTTCTGCCGTGCAGCTCCTGCTTGGCACGTCCGTAGCCGGTCATACTCTTCATAGATATCTCTTTCCCTTCTTATTCGGGCGGCAGGGTGCGGCGCAGCAGCGCGATCACCTTTGACAACCCGATATCATATACAATAAAGCCGATATTTGCCGCGATCCACAGTCCGGCAAGCCGGAAAATACCCGGCATCTGCACCTGCGGAAACAGACCGCAGCTTACCAGAACGGCCGCGAGCACCAGCACAATGTTAAAATACGCCAGCTTGCCGCTCAGCTGCGTGAAGACCGGCAGACGGCACTCGATCAGATATTTCACGATCGGGTACAGGCCGAACAGCAGCACATAGGCCGCCGCGATCAGCTTGCGCGGTGTCAGCAGCAGTCCCAGCACCGAGGTGACGAGGTACAGCAGCCCAGCCGTTTTTATGTTCGCGCGGCGCAGCAGCGGTATCGCTGAGGCCGCACCTGCTATCAGGCAGGCCGCCGGTCCGATCTGCGGCATCACACCGCCGAAATACAGCCACGCCGTGGCCGCCGCTGCCAGAAGTCCGCCGCGGGCGATCTCGCGCGTGCTCATATCAGCAGCCGCCTCCTCCGCAGCACATGTTCAGGCAGCAGTTGCAGATGAGCGTCTGCACACAGCAGTCGCACATGCTTGTCTCCTGCATGGGCCGGTAGCCGCCGTAGCCGCCGGACAGATGGAGGTTCTGCAGCGCGTGCTGGTACTCCGCGTTGTTCGGGTCCATCTGACACGCCTGCGTGTACGCGCGGGCGGCCTCATCGTACCAGCCCTTGCGGTAGTATACCGTGCCGGTCAGATAGAACCACTCCGCATCCCGTCCTGCGGCACGCTGCAGCAGCGCCTCCGCCATGCCGAGGTTGCCCTGATTGATGGCCTGCCGCACCTGACTGTATAGCGCGGCATTCGCACCGGTGTAGGTGCGCTGCTGATAGCCGCCGTACTGCTGACCGTTGTATGCGCCGCCATAGCTCTGCTGCTGTCCGCTGCTGCCTCCCGCCGGATTCCTGCGTTCGTTCATGATCATGTCGTACGCTTCGTTGATCTCCTTCATGCGGGTTTCGGCCAAATCAGCCAGCGGATTGTTTACATAGTTATCCGGATGATACTTGCGCGCCAGTTCACGGTACGCGCGCTTGACGTCATCATCACTTGTTTGCGGTGTTACACCGAGCACTTTATAGGGATCCATGTTTGCCCCTTCCTTCGTTTGTCTGGTAGGTGCCGTTCAGTACCTGTCGGGTGACGGTCGGCATACCAAGAAAAATGATATTGCGGATCAGGTCCGCATCTCTCCGGGGACTCAGCAGGTCAAACGCCATGCAGATATCCGCCAGTGAGCGTTCGAGCGTGCGCTCGAGCGGTTCCCTTACCGCAGAGATGTCCGGCGTTTGCAGCTCGTACCGCAGAACGACCGGATTGTAGCTGTTCTCTTCCATATCCTTTTGGATGTCCTGCACCGCATCGACAAGGTAGATCCATCTGCCGATCTGGTAGAACATCTGGTGCAGAATACGCTCGCGGGTGTCTCCGGTGCGCGGCACAACGGCAGCCGTCATGCGCGAGGACGTATCCGCCGCACGGTCCATGGACGGGCAGCGTTCCGCCTCCAGACGGCGCAGATCCTCGAGCGCCTGCCGGATGTCCTCATCCGCTTCAGGCATGCGTGCGCGCGCCTTCTCGTAGCCACGGCGGCCGAGGCGGCACAGCAGCGCCGCAAGCGCGCGTTTCGCACCCTTTTCGTCCGCCCGATCATCCTGAAACTTGTGATAGGTCAGCAGGATGCTCGCGTCCGCCGCCAGACGAAGTGCATCGTCTGTCTCGGCGCAGCTTTTCCGCCGAAACGGAGAAGCGTCGCATCGTTTTCTGCACGGCGGAGCAGTCTCCGCCTCCTCACTTCCTGCAACAAGTGCAAAAAACGTCATATCGTAGCTTAAAAACAAGGTGTAAAATCTGCCGTATTCTGCGCGGATCGCGTGGCATAAGCCGCAGTAAACCTGCTGAAAACGGTCAGCCTCCTTCACCCGCAGCTCGGCCTTCACCGGACGGATAAAGCCAAACATCGCATAGCCCTTTCCCGCCGTGCGGTGTGCACGGACTTTCGTATTCAATCTATTTTACCGAACTTTTGCGTATCTGACAAGGGCGAACGCGGAAAATTGGCGAAAATTCATAAAAAATTAAAACTGCCTGTCACGAAACTCCTTCACTCTATTCCAGACTCTATTTCTTACAGCCGCTCGGTAATGGCAAACGGCGCTTCGTTTCTGAGCTTCAGCTTATGGCTGTACCACATTGCCGCCAGAATGCCGACGACGAACAGCACGCCGCCGATGAGCGCGGACAGTCCGCCGCCAAGTTTCATTCCTGCGCCGACGCCGTAGCCGACAAAAAACAGCACGAGCGGCAGCAGATACACGAGCACGGCAAAGCCGAGCACCTGCTTCGTCTCGCCCTCGAGCAGCACGCGGTCGCCGACGGACGCATGCGCGTGATTGCGTGCGGTAACGTAAAGCGTCTGGGTTTCCAGACCGCCGCAGCCGCCGCACTTGGCACAGTCATGGCCGCACGCCGAGCGGCGCGTTACCTCGACCTCTGCCAGGCCGTTCGGCAGCAGCTTTTTGATGGTTCCCTGTTGAGTCACTGTGAAATCTTCCTCTCTATTATTCAAAACCAGTTGCAGTAATGGAAAATTGAGAATGAAGAATTGAAAATGTCGCTCTCCTTGCGCGAGTTCCGTCCGCGTTGCGACAGGTTATGCGCAAAGCGCATTTATTTAATTCCGCCCTTTGGGCGGCACATTCATTCTCCATTTTCCATTTTCAATTCTCAATTTGCAAACTCTCCCATAATCCGGAATGCCGCGCGGATGCCGTCCACGGCGGCGGACATAATGCCGCCCGCGTATCCGGCGCCTTCGCCGCACGGAATGATGCCGCTGCAGCCGAGTCCGAACAGGTCCTCGCCGCGCGTCATGCGCACCGGAGACGAGGTCCGCGTTTCCGGACCGGTCAGCAGCGCGTCCGCTGTGTCGTAGCCGCGAATCTTCCGGCCGAAATACGGCAGGCTGTCCCGCAGCATGGTCTGCGCGAAGTCGGGCAGGCAGGCTGCCGCCTCTCCCAGCTCCACGCCGATGGGATAGCTGGGCTTGACCGCACCGAGTTTTCGGGTCGGCTTGCCGTTCAGAAAATCCCCGACCTTCTGGCACGGCGCGCGGTACGAGCCGGTCTGCATGTACGCCGCGTGCTCGATCCGGCGCTGCAGCGCCACGCCGCCGAACGGCGTGCCGTCGTCGTAGTCCTTCGGGTCAACCGACACGGCAAGCGCCGCGTTGGCGTTTTTGCCGTCACGCGCATGATAGCTCATGCCGTTGGTGACGACCGTGTTCTCCTCGCTCTGTGCCGCAACGACCACGCCGCCCGGGCACATACAGAAGGAATAGCACGCGCGTCCATCGGCTCTGCGCGAGAGATTGTACTCCGCAGGCGGCAGCATGGGATGTCCCGCCGCCTTTCCGTACAGAGCGCGGTCGATCTCGGTCTGCAGGTGCTCGATGCGCACGCCCACAGAGAACGCCTTCGGCTCAAAGTACACACCGTTTCCGTGCAGCGCGGCAAAGGTGTCGCGCGCCGAGTGACCGATGGCCAGCACCGCCCGCTCGCAGGCGATGTCCTGCCCGTCTGCCTCGACGGCGCAGAGCGCACCGTTTTTGACCGAAACGCCGGTCAGCGGCGTGCGGAAGCGCACTTCACCGCCGTTTTTGATGATCTCGCGGCGCATTTCACGAACTACATTCTTGAGGATATCCGTGCCGACGTGCGGCTTCGCCTTTTTGACGATATCCGCCGGAGCACCGTGCGCGGCAAGGATTTCCAGCACGTTGTCGCACAGCGGATCACCGATGCGCGTGGTCAGCTTGCCGTCCGAGTAGGCGCCGGCGCCGCCCTCACCGAACTGGATATTGCAGTCGGTATCGAGCGCACCGCCCTTCCAGAACGCATCCACAACCTTGTCGCGCTCGTCCAGATCTCCGCCGCGCTCGAGCACGAGCGGACGGTAGCCGTGCTTTGCCAGCACATAGGCAGCGAACAGTCCCGCAGGACCGAGACCGACCACCACCGGACGGTGCTCGAGCCGCTTTTCGCCGTGCGGAATGACGATTTTCGTATTGGGTTTATAACGCACGAAGGGCATTTGCAGTTTTTCTGCAAATGCCTTTTCGTCGAACGGCGCGTCCAGACGCACCGAATATACCCGGCTGATCTGTCCGCGCCGCGCGTCAATGCTGACACGGCAGACCGCCGCTTGTATGTCGTTTGCCGTCAGACCGGTCAGCCGGCGTGCCTCCGCAATGGCGGCCTGCTCCGGCAGATCAAACGGCAGACGGATGCCGGTTACCATCAGGCTCACTGGCTGCCACCGCCCTTCCTTGTACGGTGCGCGGTCGGCTCTGCGACCGTGCTGTCCGTATCGTCTGTGCTGTCTGTCTCATCCGAAGTGATCGTCTCATCCGACACATGCGCGTCGGTGATCTCAATCTCGACCTCGATATCCTCCTCGACGAGCGTTACGCCGCTCGGCAGACCGACGGTCGTAGCCACGCCCTTGACCGTGTGCCTGCCGACGCCGAGCGATACCGAATCGTAGGTCAGACCGATGGACAGGTTATTCACATCGACCTTCTTCAGCTGGCTTTCACTGCCGCGCAGCTCCATCTCGACCGACTTGGTGAGGATGTTGACCGTGTACGGCGTATTCTCCTGCGCGGTGTCGTTCCACGCGAACTTGGAGACCTGAACCTTGCGGGTCGCAATACCGTCCACCGAGATGGTGACGTTTGCCGTTTCCGGCTGACCGCTGACGAGCGAAACGCCGCTCGGCAGCTTATCCTTGATGGACATGGAGATCGGCGTGCCCGTGTGGACGCTGCCGAGGTCGATCTCACCGAGGTTGATCTCCTTGATGTCGCTCAGCACCGCCTGATTGCTCGCGATAACCTCTACGTTCTCCGGGTCGATGACGCACTGTACCTGATTCTGCGTCAGGCTGCCGCCGTCCTTGAGGGTGACGGTCAGCGGAATATTGTTGACGCGGTAGATCGGAACCGAAACCTTGATCTTTTCGGTCTGGCTGGTGATATAGTTCGAGGTGAACGCCGCACCGTCCTGATCATACAGGGTTACCCTGCATTCGTAGTCGGCCAGCGAGGAATTGCGGCCGGTAACATCCACGGCTGCAACCGCCTTGGACACCTGCGCCAGATCGGTTGCCGGACCGGAAACGGTGACCTTCTTGGTTGCCGTGGTCGGCTTGCCTGCGCGGTAGCCGTCGTCCGGTGTGCCGGTCACATTGACCTCGACCGGAACATCCTTGCTCTCCACGCGGTCCACGCGGACGTGCACCTTGCCGGGATTGACATAGTTGGTCTCCACGCCGGACTTGCTGACCGACACGGTGACCGGAAGATCGTATTCATTCGCCTCGGTCAGACCCGAGATATCCACCGTTGCGGTGATCTGGCTGACGCGGACCTCGCCGACGCTCTTGCTCTGACCGCGCAGACTGACGGTGACCGTTGTGTCCTCGCCCTCGATCAGCTCGAGACCGGTCGCTGCTTTCAGCTGGGATGCACCGATGATACGCACCGGCACATCGTCAAAGCGCATGTTGCGCTCCGGATTGTCAACATCCATAACAACTGCCCACAGAACGATAGACAGCGCCAACGACAGGATCTTCAGCAGAAAATCCTGCTTTTTCAGAAAATTCTTCTTCACTTGCCGGCGCCTCCCTTCCACTTGTCGCGGATGGCGGCAATACGGCTTTTATCGTTTTTGCTCCTGAGTTCATCGCCGAGCAGCTCGCTCTCGAGCATCTTCTGCAGAATCTCGGGCGACAGATGGCGCTTGAGCATGCCGCCGATGGCAACAGAGATCGCGCCGGTCTCCTCGGAGACGACAACGAGCACGCTGTCCGCGGTCTCGCTCATGCCGACAGCCGCGCGGTGGCGCGTGCCGAGGTCGCGCGACAGACCCTGATTGCCGGAAAGCGGCAGCACGCAGCCTGCAGCGCACACCCGTCCGGCACGGACGATCATGGCGCCGTCATGCAGCGGGCTGTTCTTGAAGAAAATGTTCTTGATCAGCTCGGCAGACGGTGCCGCGTCCACTCTCGTGCCGGTGGCGATGATCTCACCGAGACGCTCCTTGCGCTCGAACACGATGAGCGCGCCGGTCTTGGTCCTGGACATATCCGCGCACGCAGAAACGGTTGCAACGATCATGCTCTCTACCACATCCGGGTCGGTATCCGGAATCAGCATGCGGCTGAGGTTGCCCTTGCCGATCTGTTCGAGCAGACGGCGCAGCTCCGGCTGAAAAATGACCACAACGGCGAATACGCCGACGCTGAGCGCGTTGCGCAGCAGCCACGAGATCATGGTCAGATGCAGGAAGCTGGCGAACAGCATGATAAGCACCAGAATAAGAATACCCTTGGCCAGTCGTGCGGCGCTGGTATCCTTCAGCAGTTTCATAACACGGTAAATGATATACGCCACGACGAGGATATCCACCACGTCGATCGGCGTCATTGTGCGGAATTGATCAAACGCACTGAAAAACGAACTTATCATGGTCCGCCATGATAAATTCGGTGAGAATACATTTTGCAGCGCTCCCATTTTGTCACCTATCCTAACTTGTTCCTCATTTTTTGGCTGTCGCCAAACCACGGTTTGGCCGACAACAGGAACGGACCGTGGGCCGTTCCAAAGTCGTCCGAAAGTTCCCATTCGGAAACTTTCTCCCTCTCAGTGTATAAAAAGCGAGATACATGCTCCCGTTTTTTATGAATTTGCTGAGCAAATTCTATTTTATGCGCGCTGACGCGCGAAGAAAAAACAAATCGGTAAAGCACAGACTTCTTTTCGACAAGCCGCAGTCTGTTACCTTTACAGAAAGCCATGTTTTACCTTACTTATACTACCACAAATCCGGCTTTCTGTATAGCGTGTTCACAGTTTTTTTACCAATCTGCAAACTTTGTCTGCGGCCTGCTCCAGCTGCCGCGCCGTCGAGTAGAACGACAGGGACAGCCGCACGGTTCCGGTGTCCTCCGTGCCCGCCGTCCGGTGCGCGAGCGGCGCACAGTGCAGCCCCGCCCGGGTGCACACCCCCTCGTCCGAAAGCATATCCGCGAGCACCTCACTCGGCGTGCCGGGAACGCGGAAGGACAGCACACCGGTCTGCTCCTTTCCGGCAAAGCACTCGATTTTGCTTTCGCGGGAGAGCGCACGGGCAAGCTCATGCACCAGCCGTCTCTCCTGCCCGGCAATGTGCGCCGGCGTGACCGCCCGGACAAAGGCGATGCCCGCCGCGAGACCCGCGATGCCGGGCACGTTCGGCGTGCCGCTTTCGAGCGCATCCGGCAGAAAATCCGGCTGGCGCATCTCCTCGGACAGACTGCCCGTTCCTCCGGTCAGCAGCGGCTTCGCGGCAATCCGAGCGTCGAGCGCCAGCAGAATGCCCGTGCCCATCGGTCCGTACAGCGCCTTGTGTCCGGGCATGCACACCGCCACAAGACACGGATAGCGCTTTACGTCAATCTCCGCCACGCCCGCCGACTGCGACGCATCCAGGATGAGCGGCACGCCTGCCGCCGTCAGCAATTCCGCAATTTCGTCCAGCGGCGCAATGCTGCCGAACACGTTGGAAACGTGGCTGAGTATCATCAGGTCGGCACCGTGTTCCAACGCCTGTTTCAGCGCAGAAACCATAGCCGCGCCGTCCCACAGCGGCGTATCCAGCACGGTCGGCTCGATATTTCGAGCCGTCAGCGGCCGCATGACCGCATTGTGCTCGTAACCGCTCACAATGACGCGGGAATCCGGTTTTACGAGCGCATTTATCGCAATATTCAGCGCATGCGTGGCGTTCAGCGTGAAAATGACTTGCTCAGGCTCGCCCACGCCGAACAGCGCCGCTGCCTGCTCCCGGCAGGCGTACACCAGCTCTCCCGCTCGACCGGCTGCCGCGTAGCCGCCTCGTGCGTAGCCTGCCGCGCCGTACATCGCACGGCGAACCGCCTGCTCGACCGCCCGCGGCTTATACAAGGTGGTGGCAGCATTATCCAGATAGATCATGTCAGTCCTCCCGCAGCACGCGGCACGGCGGCGCACCAAGCTGCCGCAGCCGATGCACAGCCCAGTCCGCCTGCTGCGCGCTCACGCGCACCGCCCATCCGCAGGATTCGGTTCGTTCGTGACGCGGCGGGCGCGCGACCTCTCCCGGTACACCCAACCGCGCCAAATGCCGCCGCAGGCCGATGGCCTCGGTCTGACTGCGGCAGATCAACAGCGCATAACCGCCCATAAGGGCACTCCTCCCTCCCAATTCTAAGAAACTAAGGCAATACCGCATAATTGAACAAGAGCGATTTGTGAGTAAATTTTGCGGACTGACGAGGCGCAGTTTTGCGGTAATACCTGATGTATTACCGTGAAATTTCGGCAGCGCGGACGGAACTCGCGCAAGGAACCGAAGCCAAAGTCAGGACACAAAATTTC
>OLOF01000349.1_pt1 | contig 25141 bp, 20 predicted proteins | sample 1643121 | NCBI WGS metagenome assembly OLOF01 (sample SAMEA3136677, study PRJEB25190) | human gut metagenome | biome: human gut; feature: human-associated habitat; material: faeces | place: Austria | collected 2013
ATCTCAATGATGTTCTGGAGGTTCGCATTGCCCTTGAAAATCTTTCCATAGAAAAAGCCTGCGCCCGTATGACGGAAGAGCAGTTAGCCCAGCTGTGGGATGCCGCGGAGGAGTTTGAAAAAACAATGGCTGAGGGAAATCTGGTAAAGCTTGCAGAGGCAGACGTGGCCTTTCATGAGGTGATCTACCAGTCTTCAGACAACCGCCGTCTGAACCAGGTGCTGAACAATCTCCGGGAGCAGATTTACAGATATCGTGTAGAGTATCTGAAGGATGAAGAGACAAGGAATCTTCTGGTTAAGGAACACAAGGAGCTTTATGAGGCGATACGGGCAAGAGATGTAAAAAAAGCCCAGGAGATCTCTTTCCGCCATATAGAAAATCAGAGAGAGGCCATTGTATGCTCTATCCGGGAGGAGACGGAAATCAGGGAAAAGGCATCCGATCGTAAATAAAACTGAAAAATATGGTTATTCTAAGAGAGGTACAAATGGTATCTCTCTTTTTATTTACCATGATTTAGAGAGTTGGAAGAGGAAGTGTCCTCTTTTTTGCAGACGATGTAGCAGGAGTTGTATATGGGAAAAACAAAAATTTCTTCCAGGCTGAAGGACAATGAAGCATATATAAGAGAGCGCTGTAAAAACTGCGCGGATATTTTGATCCGCCCCATGCGTATTGGAACTATGGGAAAAACAGACTGTCTGATGGTATATATTGAGGTGGCAGTTTCCAATATGATGCTGGATGATTCGGCTATTGGAAAAATGATTAACCATTTCTGGGAAAGCTCACCGGAACAGATTCAGGAGTTTATGAGAAACAACAGTCTGGGAATCGCAGATGTAAAAAAATTTGAATACATGGAAGATGCCGTGGCGGCTATGCTTGCAGGAAACGCCATTTTTTTTATGGACGGTTATGACCGGGCAATGAAAATTTCCAGTAAGGGCTATCCAAATATGGGAGTGTCGGGAGCAGAAACAGAAAAGGTTCTCCGGGGTTCCAGAGAAGGATTTTCCGATTCTGTAAAAACAAACTCCGCCCTTGTGAGGAAACGGCTTCGGGATACAAGAATGAAAGTAGAGGAAATGAGCATCGGAGTCCGTTCCAATACTGTGCTCCAGCTTCTTTATATTGAAGATCTGGTTCACCAGGAGCTTCTGCAGGCCATCAAAGACCGTCTGGAGGAATTTGAGATTGATGGGATCCTGGACAGCGGAATGCTGGAGCAGCTTACCGAGGAAGCCTGGTATTCGCCCTTTCCTCAGTATCAGACAACAGAACGGCCGGACCGGGCGGCTCAGGAGCTTCTTAACGGAAAAGTCGTAGTGATCTGTGACAATACGCCTTATGCCCTGATTCTTCCAAGCTCCTTTAACGGATTTATGGAAAGCAGCGAGGACTGGTATCACCACTTTGAAATGGCGTCGTTTTTAAGGATTCTGCGTTATCTGGCGCTGATGACTGCGGTGCTTCTTCCCGGGCTTTATCTGGCAGTGATACGGTTTCACACTCAGATTCTTCCCACAAACCTTTTACTGTCTTTTGCAGAGGCCAGGGAGGGAGTGCCCTTTTCAAGTGTTGTGGAGCTTGTGTTTCTGGAACTGTCCTTTGAACTTATAAGGGAGGCAGGCGTCCGCGTTCCCGGTTCTCTGGGAAATGCCATTGGAATCGTAGGAGGTCTGATCATCGGACAGGCGGCTGTCAGCGCAAATCTGGTAAGTCCGATTGTTGTGATGATCGTAGCCCTTACGGCCCTAGGGGGAATGGTGATTCCAAATGAGGAGTTTGCCTCTGCTTTCCGGCTTCTGAAATATGTTTTTCTGTTTCTGGGAGGATATCTGGGGATCTTTGGCATTGTGCTGGGAATCTACCTGACGGCAGCTCATCTGTCAGGACTGTTAAGCTTTGGAATTCCCTATCTTCTGCCTTTTGTAAAAAAATCTCCCATAAAGGATGTTGGGGATGGGATTCTGAGGCTTCCCTTCCGTAAGCGCCGGATCCGCCCTCTTTATGCCAGACAGGAACAGAGTCTGAGGCTGAAAAGGAGGGAAAAATCATGAAATTTGCAGAAAATAACAGAATTTCGCACCGACAGCTGTACCGGCAGATGGTTCTGGCGTTTCTGGCTCCTTTTCTTCTGTGTCTTCCCGGAGAAAACCGCGTCACAGGGATATCAGGGATTGTGGGAGTGGCGGCTGCTCTGGTGCTTCTGGTGATCTACAGCTTTTTTCTGAGAAGACTGACGCCCTGGTACACGGATCCGATTAAAACCTTTGGAGCCGCAGGCGGCAGGATCATAGGAGTGTTTTTTCTGAGCTATGTGGCGCTGACAGGCGCATATCTTCTGGATTTGATGGATGAGCTGGTTCCGGCTGTTCTGATCACCGGTATTCCGGGAATTGTGATTTCTTTTCTGGCGGCAGCGGTCTGCAGCTTTGGAACCCATAAAGGTATGCAGAGAAGAGGAAGAATGGCAGAGGTGTCAGGCGGACTTCTTCTGGGCGGAGTTTTACTGATGATGGTTCTCTGTCTGTGGCAGATCACGCCGGAATATTTTACAGAAATGACAGAAGCTTCTGTTCTGCAGGGAAAAGAGGTTTTAAAAAGCTGTTATGGAATCCTTGCAGCATTTTCCGGAATCGGGCTTCTGCCCTTTCTTTTGAAGGATGTAGAAAAAAGAGGAACTGCAGGAAAGCCTGTGGTCCTCGGAATTGTTACTCTGGGAGGGATCCTGATGGGAATGCTTGTACTGATCCCGTCAGTGCTTGGATGGCAGAGATTCAGAAATGAAGCATATCCGGTTCTTCCCCTTCTGGCAGGGGCAGATCTTCCGGGAAATGTACTGGCAAGATTTGATGTACTGTGGATGGGATTTCTTTTATACAGTCTTCTGTTTGCCCTGGGCAGTCTGTTCCATTACGGACACAGGATCCTCGACCGGACCCGTATGGGAAGCGGGAAACTGTGGCTGCCTGCAGTGATCTTCGGGCTGTCCCTGATAAAATTTCAGGGGACGGGAATCCGGCAAATCTTTGACTTTTATCTGAGCCGCATCTTTGTTCCCGGTCTGCTTCTGATCCAGGTGTTTATGGCGCTGAGAGGAAAACGCAGGCGACAGAAAAAAGTAGCGCTGGCAGCCGGCCTCTGCTTCGTGGTGTTTTTCAGCGGATGTGCAGCCATAGAGCCGGAAAAAAGAATGTATCCTCTTGCACTGGGAGTAAACAGTGAAGAATCAGAGTTTTCTCTTATTTATGGAATGCCGGATCTTCCTCAGGCTACCGGGCAGGAGAAACAGGAGGAGTCAGGAAGTGAGGCTGTGCTTTCTATAACAGGAAGTGATTTTTATGAAATAGAAAGGATCTATGACCGCTCTCAGGAAAAATATCTGGATATGAGCCATCTGCAGGTAATCATTATGGGAGACAGACTTCTGGAAGGGGAAGGCTGGAAAATATTTATGGAATATCTTAAGGAAGAGCCCTTTGTTGGTGAAAATGTTTATATTTTCCGGACAGAAGACCCGGAAGCAGTGCTATCACGGGAAAGCGGAGGAACCTCTGCGGGAGAATATCTTACCGGGCTTCTGGAAAACCGTCTGCCGTCCCAGCAGAAAGACGGGGTGACATTAAGGCAGGCTTATCATCAGTGGTATGAGAGCGGCGCTCTTGTGGAAATTCCACGTATCATTATGGAAAACGGAGAATTGCAGGTATATCTGGAAAAGAGCTGAGAACCTTTAAAAACAGGTATCTTACCGGAATAGAAAGCCGTAAATTGTCTATACTCTGAATAGTGAATTCTGGTCAGAGGTTCACAAATGATAATGCTGTGGACAGGAACAATTTTGGAGGTACAGACTAATGGAATGGTTAAGAGACAGAAAAAACCGTCTGACGGTTTCAATACTTGCTGCAATGGCTGCTGCGATTCTGGTGGCAGGAGGATTCAGGCTGCCACAGTATCCGGCTGCATCTGCATGGTGGGGAACCATGTATCCGGAATTTTGCTTTTCGGAGGGAAGCGGAGACAGCCCCCGAAAGATTTCCTTCTGGCTTGCGGAAGTGCTGGAATGGTGATATGATATAAAAACCAGAGACTGCGGAAAAGCTCCGCAGTCCTACCAGTGCAGAAACGGAGACTTATATTTATGAAGCCAGACAGAGACGCGCCCATAGGTGTATTTGATTCCGGAGTGGGCGGGCTGACAGTGGCCCGTGAGATCATGCGGAATCTGCCGTCAGAAAAAATCGTATATTTTGGAGATACAGCCAGAGTACCCTATGGAGGAAAGTCCAGAGAGAATATTATCCGGTATTCCAGACAGATCATTCATTTTCTTATGGAGCAGCAGGTCAAGGCAATTGTGATCGCCTGCAATACGGCAAGCGCTTTTGCCCTGGAGGCAGTGAGGGATGAATTTGATGTTCCGATCCTGGGCGTTATAGAGCCCGGAGCCAGAGTGGCTGCAGCGGAGACAAAGAACAAAAGAGTAGGTGTGATCGGTACAGTAGGAACTGTTGACAGCGGCATTCATGCATCTTATCTGAAAAAGCTGGATCCGGAGATCACGGTGATCGGCAAAGCCTGTCCTCTGTTTGTTCCTCTGGTGGAAGAAGGATGGCTTCACGATCCGGTCACTGCAGAGGTCACGGCCAGATACCTTCAGGAATTTAAAGATAAAGATGTGGATACACTGATCCTGGGCTGTACCCATTATCCGCTTATCCGGTCTGTGATCCGGGAATTTATGGGGGAGGAAGTACGGCTGGTCAATCCGGCTTACGAGACAGCCCTGGAGCTTCGTTCTCTTCTTGAAAAAAAAGAGCTCCTTAATACAGGAGGGAAAACAGAAGAATTTCCATATCGTTTTTATGTCAGTGACCTTGCGGAGAAGTTCCGGGCATTTGCAGGCTCGATTCTTCCCTATGATGTGGAAATGACAAAAAAGATCGACATTGAAAAATATTAGGAGGCATTTATGGATAAAAATGTACTCATACATGTGCGGGGACTTCAGATGATGGAAGTGGGAGAGGAACAGGAGCCCATAGAGCTTGTTGTACCCGGCCAGTATTATTTTCGCAACGGAAGCCATTATCTCAGATATGAGGAAATTCTGGATGAAGGCTCAGAACCTACGATAAATTACATAAAAATGTCACCTCAGAGCATGGAGGTCAGGAAACAGGGCCTGGTCAATGTACATATGGTATTTGAGCGGGGAAAAAAGAATATGACCTTTTATACCACTCCGTTCGGAACACTTCAGATGGGGATTGTTGCCACCGGAATGGAGCTGAATGAAAGTGACAATAACATTAATATGAAGGTTGATTATGCCCTTGACATGAATGAAGAGCATGTGGCGGACTGTTACCTTTCTGTGCAGGCTCAGCCTGCCGATTCAAAGGATTTTGTACTGTAAATAAAATACAAGGCAGCTGTAGGAAATTTCTTACAGCTGCCTTGTGCTTTTTAATTTTTTTTGCTGAACATTCTTTTAAAGAAGCCTTTTTTCTTGGCCGGCGGAGTATCCAGATGACCGCGGATACCGCGTACACCTACAATGTACAGACCGCTGATATCAGCTTTTACTTCTTTTTTTACAGGAATCTGTTCGTAAATTTTTTCATCTGCTATCAGAATAGAGATCTTCGGACCGATCTTGGCCTTGACGATAGGCAGTTTGGTACGACGCATCATCTTCGGTGTCTGATCGATCACCATCTGCGGGAGACCAGATTCTTTTATGCGAAGTCGTTTTTTGTCAATTACCAACATGGAAACAGTCTGTTTTGCAGCTTCAATCTGTGCCTGCTGTTCTTCCTGTTTTTTCTGAGCCTTTTTTCCAAAAAAATAAAGGGCAATCAGTACGCCAACGAGAACAACAAGGATGACAAGCAGGACGATGGTAAGTGTATTCATAGATACCCTCCTCAATATGTATATTTTTCCCTCTTATAATCAGATACAGGCGGACATACATGTCCTTCAGAGAGAATTCCTGTCATGCGAAGTATATTTTATCATTAATCCGGTTAAAAGGCAAACAGTTTCGGGCAAAATTACAGTAAAATCCCGAATGGAGATCCAGGAGAAACTGTTTAGATAAAAATTATAAGAAATTAGTTTATATTAGGGGAAAACAGTGGAAATTATACGGATAAAAAGTTATAATAAGCAAAGTGACATAATTTGACGATTTTTGGCAGCTGTTCACAGGTAATATTTCACAAGATGTATTGATAAAAAACCGAAAAATAAAGGAAAAATACCCTCATCGAATGTAAATTGCAGGATACTTTGACCAGGCTTCCGGGAAAGGAGTGAACAGTAAAATTTCCTGACTGTTGTGATACCGGAATAAAGGATTTTACATTGGGTATATTAAAAATTACAGAAAAATAATGGACAGGAGTTACTATGGAAGAGCGAGGCAGGGGAAAGAGAAATATGCACAGTGAGAAAAATAAGGACGAGAGGAACAGGCAGCTGGAGGCCATGACCGAAGAGGAACGTGACGACTATTTCCGTGAGCTGCGAAGGGAGAGAAGGCTGCGCAGGCAGAAAAGGGAGCGCTGGAAGAAGCTGGCGGTTCTGGGCGCCACAGCAGTGATTTCCTTTGTTGTAGTAGTTGGCGCAGTCAGCGGGATCACACGTTTTGTCATTACAAAAAGCAGCGGTTCCGGCACAGCGTCCAATAAAGATGAAAACAAAAAAGGCGGGGGAGAAGCAACGGCAGAGGCTTCTGCGCAGACAGACCTTCTGGCAGAGGCGAATCTGAAAGCGGCCCAGTATGATTATGGCGGGGCTGTACAGCTTCTCAAAAGCGACAGCAGTTATGACAAGAATGCGGATTTTCAGGCTGCAGTAAAAAAATACGAGGAGACAAAGGCCACCTGCGTTTCTTGGCCTCTGGAAGAGGTAACTCATGTTTTTTATCATACGCTGATCAAGGATCCGGCGAAATCATTTGACGGTGATTATAAAGAAGGCGACTACAATCAGGTTATGACGACTATAGATGAGTTTAATAAGATCACTCAGACTATGTATGACAAGGGCTATGTTATGGTCAGCATCAAAGATATGGCTATTGCTGACGAAAACGGAAATATAACTCCGGGAGAAATCCTTCTTCCGCCGGGAAAAATTCCGTTTGTCCTGTCTCAAGATGATGTGTGCTATTACCATTACATGGACGGAGACGGCTACGCCACAAAGCTTGTTGTGGATGCTGAGGGCAAGGTTCGCAATGAATATGTGGAGGATGACGGAACAGTTTCAGTAGGTGACTATGACATGGTGCCACTGATCGACCGGTTTGTGGAGCAGCATCCTGATTTTTCCTACAAAGGAGCAAAGGGAATCATAGCTCTCACAGGCTATAACGGAATCCTTGGCTACAGAACAGATATCAGCTATGAGACGCGGCCGGATGATCTGGACGCCAATAAGGTGGAGTGGCTGGATGCCCATCCGGAGTTCAGCCTGGAAAAAGAGCGGGAAGAGGCAAAGAAGGTGGCAGACGCCATGAAGGCCAATGGATGGCTGTTTGCAAGCCATACCTGGGGTCACCAGAACGTAGGACAGATTGACCTGGCTCATCTGCAGACGGATACCGAGAAATTTAAAGAAAATGTAGATCCGCTGATTGGCGGAACAGATATTATTATTTTTGCTTTTGGAACAGATCTGACTGTTCAGGAAGATTATTCAGGGGACAAGTTTGAATACCTGAAAAGCGCAGGATATAATTATTTCTGCAATGTGGACTCAAGTAAGTATTTTGTGCAGATCAGAGACAGATATTTCCGCCAGGGAAGAAGAAATCTGGACGGATATCGAATGTACTATAATCCAGAGCTTCTGGAAGATCTTTTTGACGCAAAGGCGGTATTTGATCCAAGCAGACCGACTCCAGTACCGCCTATGGGATAAAGATAAAAATATATCATCCGCCGGATGAGGGCGTCCGGCGGATTTATATACCGGTCAGAGGGGACCGGAAGGGGAAACAGAAGAAAGGGGAAAACTCATAAATGAAAAAAGCAGTTCTGGCAGTGACGCTTGCGGCAGCAGTTGCGGCAGGCAGTGGAAGTATGCCGGTTTGGAACGGGAACACACAGGAAATCACATCTGAGACATATATGCCGGTGTCTGCATCAAAGGATAAAAAGAAAACAGAAGAGAAAACAAAAAACAGCGCGCAGTCTGTTCTGGAGCAGGCAAAGATCATGTATGCCCAGTATAATTACGACGAGGCTATCAAACTTCTGAAAAGTCAGAAGGACTTTGAAAAAAACAAAGATTATATGGATATAGCTGCAAAGTGCCAGGTGGCAAGGGCTGCTCTGGTGGAATATCCCATTGAAAAGATCACCCATGTGTTTTTTCACACTCTTGTGAAAGATACTTCCAAAGCTTTTGACGGAGATTCTGATTCAGGCGGTTATAATCAGGTTATGACAACCATAGACGAGTTCAACAAGATCATTCAGATCATGTATGACAAGGGCTATGTAATGGTAAGTCCTCACGATATGGCTACAGTGAATGAGGACGGCTCCATGAGCCGCGGAAAGATCATGCTTCCCAAGGGGAAGATTCCGTTTGTACTGTCTCAGGATGACGTGAGCTATTATCATTATATGGATGGGGACGGATATGCTTCCCGCCTTGTTCTGGATGAGAACGGGGAAGTAAAAAACGAGTATATTGAGGATGACGGTACAGTATCGGTAGGCAATTATGATATGGTGCCTCTGATCGATGAATTTGTGAAGCAGCATCCTGATTTTTCCTATCACGGACGAAAAGGCATTCTGGCAATGACAGGATACAACGGCGTTCTGGGATATCGGACAGATATCGCTTATAAGACAAAGGAGAATCTTCAGGATAATCAGAGAGAATTTCTGGAAAAAAATCCTGATTTTGATTATGAGGCAGACGTGGCAGCAGCCAAAAAGGTTGCCGATGCCATGAAAGCCAACGGATGGGAGTTTGCAAGCCATACCTGGGGACACAAGAACGCAACGGATTCCTCTGCTGAGGAACTGAAGGCAGACAATGAGAAATGGGAGGCTTATGTGGCTCCGATTCTTGGAAAAACAGATACGATCATCTTTGCATTCGGGGCTGATATCGGCGGCTGGGAGGGATACTCTTCTGACAATCCGAAATTCCAGTATTATAAGAGCAGAGGCTATCATTATTACTGCAATGTAGACTCCAGCCAGTACTTTGTACAGCTTTCCGACCAGTATCTTCGCCAGGGAAGAAGAAATCTGGACGGATACCGGATGTATTATAACCCGGAAATGCTCAGCGATCTGTTTGACGTATCGGAAGTATGGGATTCTTCCAGACCTACTCCGGTACCTGAAATGTGACAGAATAAATGAATATAAGGCATCAGAAAGGAGCAACTTATGAAGAAAAAAACAGTTTTGGCAATGCTGGTAATGTGTATGGTATTCAGTGCGTCTGCCTGCTCAGATAAGAATGCGGAAAAACCTGCTGCGGAAAAAACAGAAAGCAGCGCGGAAAAGACAGATAAGGCAGAAGATAAGACAAAATCAGAAGAAGACAAAAAAGAGGAAGAGGAAAAAGCTGAGGTCAGACTTGTTTCCGTCAGTGATATTTCCAAATATATTACTGTAGGCGAATATAAAGGGCTGAAGCTTAATAATATCGTAGAACCTGTTTCTGATCCTGAGGTGGATACAGAGATTGAATTCCGGCTGCAGGATAAGGCAGAGGAAGTGAAGGACGCAACAGCCCAGTCCGGAGACCAGGTGAGAGTCAGCTTCACCGGAACTATTGACGGCAAAAGCTTCGAGGGCGGCTCTGAAGAAGATTATGATTTTGTGATCGGAGAGGGAGCTGTGGCAGACGGCTTTGATGAAGGAATTGTCGGCATGAAAGCCGGAGAGACAAAGGAGCTGAATCTGACTTTCCCGGAAGACTACTATGACAGTGAGCTTGCCGGCAAGTCTGCAGTATATCAGGTGACTGTTCAGAGCATCCGCAGAACTCCTGAGCTTACAGATGAGTGGGTTGCAGCAAATACAGACAGTAAAACTGTGGCCGAATACAGAGCGGCTGTTCAGAAGGAGCTTGAGGATGGTGTCAACGAAGCTGCTGAGAATCAGCTTTATGCAGATGCATGGAACCAGGTTTTTGAAAGCTCTGAGATCATAGAATATCCTGAAGAAGATATTGAGACAGCCATAGAAGCTTATAAAGAACTGAATGGCGAGTATATTGAGCAGGCGCAGATGGATATGAGCGAATTCCTGAGATCACAGGGAATTACAGAAGAAGAATATGAGGAAGCCTGCAGAGAGTATGCAGAAGTTAAGGTAAAGCAGAATCTGATCGTTCAGTATATTATGGATGAAGAAAACCTCAGCGTAGATGACAAAGAGGAAGAAGAGCTGGATAAGAAGCTTCTTCAGCAGTACGGCGCCACAAACCTCAGTGAAGTGGTAGAGCTTTACGGGGAGCGGGAAGTGAATGAGACACGGGCTCTTCTGAGAGTGGAGCAGTTTATTGTGGATCAGGCGGAAGTAGATGAGAAAGTAGGCGGCGGCGATGAGCTTGCAGAAAATGAAGATGCAGTAACAGATGAGGGCGCTTACGATACTCAGACAGAGGATGCCGGAAATGCTACAGGTGAGCACGTTGCGGACGAGGACGCTGCTTTACAGGAATAACTCAAAGATCTTCAGACAGAGGCAGGACAATGTCTGCGGTCTGTATCGATCCGGAAAACGGACAGCAGGATACACTCTGCTGACAGGTGAATTTCAGGAAACTGGATGATTTTAGAAAAGTTTTATAAATATATGGAAAATGCACGGGGAGCGCTATTGTATTTCTGTAAAAAATGCAGTATGATAGACAGGACAAACAAGGACAGATTGATATAATAGCAGGTGGGAAACAATGGATAAAAGAGTTTTGCAGGAAAGGATGCGCAAAAAGCAGCAGCAGCTTCGACGCCGCAAAATGATGAAGCTTGGCGGTTATGTACTGGCTGTGGTGCTGGTAGTAGTATTTATCATAAAGGGCGTGATTTTGCCCGTTGCAAATAAGATCAGCGGTAAGGATGCAGCTGAACCCGTGCAGGTGGCAGCAGATGCTGATAATACGGAAGATGAGGGAAAGACAGAAACAACAGGAACAAAAGAAGAAGTAACCACAGACGAAACAAAGGCCATCCGGATGCCTCTGGCAAGTGTATCTCATGTTACCAGTGCTTCGGATCTGACTTCCGGGTGGCATGAGGACGAAAATGGCAAATGGTATCAGAATACAGACGGAACCTATTATGCCGGGGGAATGCAGGAGATTGACGGACAGACATATTCCTTTGACGATAATGGTTACATACAGACAGGCTGGGTAAGCCAGGGATTTGATGATCTGTACTTTAATGAGGACGGTTCCTATAATCCTGAGAAACATAAGCCGCGTATTGCCCTGACCTTTGATGACGGACCGGGAGAGTATACAGACCAGCTTCTTGACTGTCTGGAAGAAAACAATGCTCATGCAACGTTCTTTATGCTGGGACAGAATGTATCAGGCTGGGAATCCACTGTACAGAGAATGGCGGATATCGGATGTGAGCTTGGAAACCACAGCTGGGATCACCCGGAGGCAACCCTTCCGGGCATTTCTGATGAGGCTGTGATAGAAGAATTCCAGAAAACGGATGAAGCTCTGATGAAAGCCTGCGGACAGAAATCCACAGTAGCCCGTGCTCCTTACGGCGCGGCTGGCCAAAGAGAATTCGATCTGGTACAGAAGCCGTTTTTCATGTGGTCCCTGGATACTCTGGACTGGAAGACATTGAATGTGGAATCAACTGTTGATGCAGTTATGAACGGAGATCTGACAGACGGTTCCATCATATTAATGCATGATATTCATGAGACTTCTGTGCAGGCTGCCCTTCAGCTGATTCCTCAGCTGGTGGAAAAAGGCTATAAGCTGATGACAGTCAGCGAGCTTGCGAAGGCAAAGGGCGTGGAGCTTCAGAATGCCTCCTATGCAGATTTCTGGGACAGCAGTCTGTCCAAGGGACTGGTAGCTGGCTATGACGGTCCGCTTCTCAATGCGGAAACTGCTTCAGAAGGCGGAGACGGAAGTGACATATCTGACGGCAGCAGTGAGGAGGGCTCCGGTGAAGGCAGCGATATGTCAGATGGAAGCGGCGAGGACGGTTCCGGAGAGGACTATTCAGACGGAAGCGGAGACGCATCCTATGACGAAAACTATCATGATGACGGCGGCGAAGAAGAATATTACTAACGCTTTCTGACTGTACATGAAAAACATATAAAAACAAATACAGGGTATGGTACTCATACATAAAAAACGGATTTTTACTGCGTAACAGATGATAATGTCTGCTACGCAGTTTTTTATGGCTCTATGTCAAGTTTTGGGGTGGGATTATTTACCGGGAAAACAGCATATTTTACCCTGCTCATTCCGGTAAATCAAAAACGATCTGTGAGAATGTGAATCGTGCAGACAGCAACAGGATTACCGGCAGAATGTCTGAAACAATACAAAATGCAGTTGAAGAGCCCGGGAAACTTGGGTATAATATGGATAGAGGAATTGCGGATCAAATCTGGGGGTGATCATATGCTGTCATCTATTATTGTAAATGAATTGATAAGCGGATTAACAGAAATTTTTCAGGATAAGATTTCCAGAATCATTCTGTTTGGTTCTGTTGCCAGGAATGAAGCAACAGAAGAAAGTGACGTTGATATTGCGATTATTATAACAAATGAAATAGATGAAGAGACAAAGGATAAATTCATCAACTGGGCTGCGGAGCTTGATATTCGATTTAATCAAGTGTTCTCTATTGTTGATATTCCTGAAGAACGTATGAAAAAATGGGGAAAAATTCTTCCGTTTTATAAAAACATTGAGGAGGAGGGAATTGTACTTTGGAGGGCAGCTTAGTGGGAAAGTGGTATGAAAACGCAGTGTTTTATCACATGTATCCGATCGGAATGACAGGAGCACCAAGAAGAAATGAAGGAGGGGAGACGGTTCACAGATTTCAGGATCTGATGAAATGGCTCCCTCATATAAAGGAACTGGGATGTACGGCAATCTATATCGGGCCGTTATTTGAATCAACATCTCATGGATACGATACAAAAGACTACCGCATGGTGGACAGGCGTCTGGGAGACAACCGGGACTTTAAAGGCTTCGTGGAAAAAGCCCACGAAATGAATATACGAATTGTAGTGGACGGTGTATTTAACCATACAGGAAGAGAGTTCTTTGCCTTTCAGGATATTCAGAAAAACAGAGAACAGTCTCAGTACTGCGGTTGGTACAAGGGAATCAATTTTGGGTGGAATTCGCCTTATAATGACGGATTTGGCTATGAGGCATGGAGAAACTGTTTTGAACTGGTAAATCTCAATCTCCGGGAGCCGAAGGTGCGGGAATATCTTCTGGATGTAATCGGCTTCTGGATCCATGAGTTTGATATTGACGGAATCCGCCTTGACTGCGCGGACTGTCTGGAGTTTTCCTTTATGGAAGAAATGAGGCGGTTTACCAATGAAAAGAAAGCGGATTTCTGGCTGATGGGCGAGGTGATCCACGGAGATTACAGCCGCTATGTAAAACCGGAAATGCTGAATTCCGTGACAAATTATGAGCTTCACAAGGGGCTTTATTCCGGTCATAACGACCACAATTATTTTGAGATCGCTCATACTATCCGGAGAGAATTTGATGAAAACGGCGGAATATACAAAGGACTTCGGCTTTATTCCTTTGTGGACAATCATGATGTGGACAGGATCGCATCCAAGCTCAATGTTCCGGAGCATATTTTCACCGTATATACGCTTTTATTTACACTTCCGGGAATCCCTTCCATTTACTATGGATCTGAATGGGGTATACAGGGACGTAAAGAAGGCGGAAATGACGATCCTCTTCGTCCGGCAGTTGATATTGAGGAAGCACTTCTGCATCCGGATAATCCGCAGCTTCTTAAGTGGGTGACGCTTCTTGGCAGGATCCACAGCCAGGAACCAGCTCTTGCGGACGGCAGATATCAGGAGCTTCTTCTGACTAACCGGCAGTATGCGTTTGCAAGAATACTGGGAGAAGAAGGGATCGTAGTGGCAGTGAATAATGATGACAGGCCTGCGGAGCTTTGCATCAGGGAACCTCTGAGCGGAAAGTCATGGGCAAGCCTTATTGACGGCCGGGAGCCGGAACTTCAGGACGGCAGTCTCAGAGTGACACTGGCGCCGGGGGAAAGTCAGATTTATAAATTGAAATAGAAACAGGGATTAAGGGAGGTATGTCCGGATGGGAGAGAAAATGCATTTTTCAGAGTTAGACCAGTATTTGTTTGGTCAGGGAACACACTATGATATTTATAAAAAACTTGGTGCGCATCCCACAACGCAGGGAAGAAAAAAAGGAGTTTATTTTGCGGTGTGGGCGCCAAATGCTCAGTCTGTTTCTGTAGTTGGCGATTTTAACAGCTGGGATACAGAGGCAAACCCAATGGTAAAGGCAGGGCCTATCGGTGTGTTTGAGGTATTTGTGCCGGGGGCAAAGATCGGAGATCTTTATAAGTTTTTTATTGTGGGAATGCACGGCGAGGAGCTTTACAAGGCAGATCCTTATGGCAATGAAGCAGAGCTTCGTCCGGGAACCGCGTCAAAGGTTGCAGATATCGGGGACTATAAATGGAAAGATTCTACATGGATGAAAAAACGTGTGGAATTTGATGAAAATACAGATGCCATGTCCATTTATGAAGTGCATCCGGGTTCATGGAGAAAACATGCAGTGGAAAATGAGGATGAAAACGGATTTTACAATTACCGTGAGTTTGCTCATGAGCTGGCAAAATACGTAAAGGATATGGGGTATACTCATGTGGAGCTGATGGGAATCGCAGAGCATCCCTTTGACGGATCCTGGGGCTACCAGGTAACCGGCTATTATGCGCCTACCTCCCGTTATGGAAGTGCCCAGGATTTTAAATATCTGGTAGATTATCTGCACAGAAACAAAATCGGCGTTATTCTTGACTGGGTTCCGGGACATTTCCCGAAAGATGCCCACGGTCTGGCGAACTTTGACGGAACAGCCGTATACGAACATCAGGATCCGCGCCAGGGTGAGCATCCCGACTGGGGTACAAAGATCTACAATTACGGCCGCCCGGAGGTTAAGAATTTCCTTATAGCAAATGCTCTTTTCTGGGTTGAGGAATGTCATGTGGACGGACTTCGTGTGGATGCAGTTGCTTCCATGCTGTATCTTGACTATGGCAAGCAGGACGGACAGTGGGTTGCCAACAAGTACGGGGACAATAAAAATCTGGAAGCCATTGAATTTTTTAAACACCTGAATACGGTTGTGCTGGGAAGAAATCACGGAACCGTGATGATCGCAGAGGAATCAACTGCATGGCCGAAAGTAACAGGCAAGGCAGAGGATGACGGACTTGGATTTTCCCTGAAATGGAACATGGGATGGATGAACGACTTTCTGGAGTACATGAAAACAGATCCGTACTTCCGTAAATTCAACCATAATAAAATGACGTTTTCCATGACCTATGCCTACAGTGAAAAGTACATTCTGGTTATTTCTCATGATGAGGTAGTTCATCTGAAGTGCTCCATGCTGAACAAGATGCCCGGGTATCCGGATGATAAGTTTAAGAACCTGAAGGCCGCCTATGCATTTATGTTTTTCCATCCGGGCAAAAAGCTTCTGTTTATGGGGCAGGAGTTTGGACAGCTTCGTGAGTGGAGCGAGGAAAGGGAACTTGACTGGTACCTTCTGGGAGAGGAGAATCACAAAGATCTTCAGTCCTTTGTAAAAACACTTCTTCATATGTACAAAAAATATCCGGCGCTGTATAAAGCGGACAATGATCCGGAAGGCTTTGAGTGGATCAATGCAGATGACGGAGACAGAAGTATTTTCAGCTTTGTGCGCAAATCTCCTACAAAGAGGAACAATCTTTTATTTGTGGTTAATTACACACCGGTAGAGAGAAGCGATTACAGAGTGGGCGTTCCGAAGAAAAAACAGTATAAGCTGATCATGGATGAGAACGGACTTCTGGAAAAACCACAGACTTTTAAGGCGGAATCCAAAGAGTGTGACAACCGGGAATTCTCTTTTGCATATCCCCTTGCGCCATACGGAGTAGCGGTATTTACATATTAAATATAAAAATGCTATCGTTTAAGGTGACTTGGAATATATTTTGACCGGTTTCCGGATATAAAAAACAAGTAATGTTTTGTCAGATTTTTTGGCAGAAAAACCATTGCATTTTATAAAAAGATGCGTTATACTGTACGCGTCTGAAGGAACAGACAATTACTTATGACGAAGAACCGATAATAGAAATTCTGAAAGGAGAATAAAAATGAAAGTATCCAATATTAAAGATGTAGACAAATTTTTTGAAGTAGTAGATAGCTGTAACGGTAAAGTTGAACTTGTAACAGGAGAGGGAGACAGACTGAACCTGAAATCCAAACTGTCCCAGTACGTATCTCTGGCAAACATTTTTTCCGGCGGAGAGATTCCGGAGCTGGAAATCGTTGCATATGAGAAAGAAGATATCGATAAGCTGTTAAACTTTATGATCAACGGCTGATATTATGAAGCAAAAAGCGGGGGCATGACAGGTTCATGTCCCCGTTGTGTGCATATATAAGTGGCTGCGACCAGGGGGTGTTTTTGCTTCCTGGTCAAATGTACGTTGAAAACAAAAACAGAAAAGAGGCAAAATCATGACAAAAATTGATATTATTTCAGGTTTTCTCGGAGCTGGAAAAACAACTCTTATTAAAAAACTTCTGAAAGAAGCTTTCCAGGACGAGCAGGTAGTTCTGATTGAAAATGAATTTGGAGAGATCGGTATTGACGGCGGATTTCTGAAAGAGGCAGGAATTGAGATCCGTGAAATGAATTCAGGCTGTATCTGCTGCTCTCTTGTAGGAGACTTCGGAGCATCTCTGAAAGAAGTGATTGACAAATATCATCCGGACAGAATCCTTATCGAGCCGTCAGGCGTAGGTAAGCTTTCTGACGTGATCCGCGCTGTGCAGGATGTCCAGGAAGAAACTGGTCTTGCGCTGAACAGCTATACAACAGTGGTAGATGCCAAAAAATGCAAAATGTATATGAGAAACTTTGGTGAGTTCTTTAACAACCAGGTAGAGTATGCAGGAGCCATTATCATGAGCAGAACAGACATTGTGGATGAAGAGAAGGCAATGCAGTCCATGGAGCTTCTCCGCAGTCTGAACAAAAAAGCGGCTATCATTACCACACCTATTGAAAATCTGGACGGAAAGAAGCTTCTTGAGGTAATGGAAAATCCGGTATCCCTGGAGCAGGAGATGATGGAAGAAGAGGTATGCCCGGAGTGCGGACATGTACATGAGCACGGTCATCATGACCATGAAGAGCATGAGCATCATCACGAGTGCGGTTGCGGGCATGACCATGAAGAGCATGAGCATCATCACGACCATGAGTGCGGCCGCGGACACGATCATGAAGAGCATGAACATCACCACGACCATGAGTGCGGCTGCGGACACGATCATGAAGAGCATGAGCATCATCACGACCATGAGTGCGGCTGCGGACATCATCATGATCACCACCATCATCATGCAGACGAGGTATTTACAAGCTGGGGACGTGAGACGATTAAGAAGTATTCCAGAGAGAGTCTGGAAAAGATTCTTGCCGTTCTTTCTGAGTCAGAGGAGTATGGCGTGATTCTTCGTGCAAAAGGAATGCTTCCGGCTGAGGACGGAACCTGGATCTATTTCGATATGGTTCCGGAAGAAACAGAGATCCGTGAAGGCGCGCCGGAATATACAGGCCGTCTCTGCGTTATCGGTTCCAAATTAAAAGAGGAAAAACTGGCTGAGATCTTTGGATTATAAGGCAGATCAGGAGGAATAAATGAACGAGATTACAGTACCGATTTATCTGATAACGGGTTTTCTGGAAAGCGGCAAAACCTCTTTCCTGAATTTTACCCTGCAGCAGGATTATTTTTATACAGAAGGAACTACTCTTCTGATTCTCTGTGAAGAAGGGGAAGTGGAATACGATAAGGCTGTTCTGGAAATGAGCAATACCGTAGTGGAGATCATTGAAAAAGAAGAAGACCTTACGACAGACCGCCTTGCTGCCATGAATATTCTGTACCAGCCGGAACGGGTGATCATTGAGTACAACGGCATGTGGCTTGTAAGCAACTTTGAAAAAATGCAGAAGCCGGAGGGCTGGGGCGTGGAGCAGCAGATCACCTGCGTAGATGCCAGCACCTTCCAGATGTATATGGCAAATATGAAATCCATTTTTATGGATATGGTAAGAAACAGCGATATGGTTGTGTTTAACCGCTGCAAAAAAGAGGATCCTCTTGCAACCTACAGAAGAGGGATCAAGGTGGCAAATCAGAGAGCGGAAGTTATTTTTGAGGACGAGGAAGGCGAGCTTGACGATATTTTCCAGGATGAGATGCCTTTTGATGTCAATGCTCCTGTGATCGATATTTTGCCGGAGGATTATGGAATCTGGTTTGTGGATGCTATGGATCATCCGGAAACTTATGTAAATAAAACTGTGAAGTTTAAGGCAAGAGTAATGAAGCCCAGAGGAATGGGAAGTAAATTCTTTGTTCCGGGCCGTACGGCAATGACCTGCTGTGCAGACGATACAACTTTCCTTGGTTATGTGTGCAAAAGCGCTTTTGCGCCGAAGCTTCAGCAGGGTCAGTGGGTAGAAGTCACTGCAAAAGTGGGAATTGAAAACCGTATGGAATATCAGGGAGAGGGAATCGTGCTTTACGCAGATTTTGTAGAGCCATGTGAACCTCTGGAAGAAGAAATGGTATATTTTAATTAAGGAGAGCGGCATGTATTTAGTAGTTGGTCTGGGAAATCCAGGAAGGCAGTATGAAGCCACCCGGCACAACATGGGCTTTGATGTGATCGACCGTCTGGTGGAGGAACACAGGATTCCCCAGGGCGGCGTCAAGTTCAATGCCATGTACGGAAAGGGAATCATCGGGGGAGAGCAGGTACTTCTGATGAAACCACTTTCTTATATGAATTTAAGCGGCGGCCCGGTGCGGGATATGGCAAATTATTTTAAAATTGATTCGGAAACAGAGATGATCGTTATTTATGACGATATTGATCTGGAGCCGGGACAGCTAAGAATCCGCAAGCAGGGAAGCGCAGGCGGACACAACGGGATCAAAGATCTGATCAGACAGCTTGGAACGCAGAAGTTTGTGCGTATCAAGGTGGGCGTAGGAGCCAAGCCTCAGGGCTGGGATCTGGCAGATCATGTACTGGGAAGGTTTTCCACACAGGAGCGCAAACTGGTGGACGAGGCGCAGGAAAGAGCCTGTAAGGCTGTGGAAATGATTCTTTCCAGAGGAACAGATGCGGCAATGAATGAGTTTAACAAAAAGACGGGGGTCGTATGAAAGCATTTTTGCAGCCTCTGCAGAATCTTGCAGAGATGGAACAAATACGGGAACAGGCAAAAGATAACCGTGGCGTCCTGGCTGTCAGCGGCTGTATGGAGTCCCAGAAAGCACATATGATATATGGGCTTTCCGGGCTTTTTCCATGTCATCTGATCATTTCTGAGGACGAGCGCAGCGCAAAGCAGATTTATGAGGACTATCGTTTTTATGACAAAAATGTTTATTATTATCCGGCAAGAGATCTTCTGTTTTTTCAGGCGGATATCCACGGAAATCTGCTGATACGGCAGAGGATGCAGGTGATCCGGGCTCTTCTTACTTCAGAAGAGATCACAGTGGTTACAAGTGTGGACGGATGTATGGACTTTCTCGCTCCTCTGGAGGAAATCCGGAAGCAGCTTCTCTATTTCCGCAATGACAGCCAGCTTGACATTGATAAATTAAAGACTTCTCTTGTAAGCATGGGCTACGAGCGTGTGGGACAGGTTGAGATGCCGGGACAGTTCTCGGTGAGAGGCGGGATCATTGATATTTATTCTCTGACAGAAGAAAATCCCTGGAGAATCGAGCTGTGGGGGGATGAGATCGATTCAATCCGAAGCTTTGATACTCAGAGCCAGAGATCTCTGGAAAATCTGGAAGAGATTACCATTTATCCGGCGGCAGAACAGCAGACAGAAAAAAGCGGTCTGACTTTTCCTGACTATTTTGACCGGGAAAAGACAATGATATTTCTGGACGAGCCGAACCGTCTTTCCGAAAATGCAAAGGCGGTGGAGGAGGAATTCCGTCAGAGCTGCCGCAACCGTCAGGAAAAAGGAGAGCAGAATCTTTCTGAGGGCTGGATGTGTTCCTGGGAAGAGGTCTGCCATAAGCTGAATAAACGCAACTGTGTTTCACTTTCTGCTCTGGAGCCCCAAAAAGCAGGGTGGAACATTACCGGAAAGCACAATCTGACCGTAAAATCCATGAGCTCTTATCAGAGCAGCTTTGAGCTTCTTGTAAAGGATCTTCAGCAGTACAAAAATCAGGGCTATCAGATCATTCTTATGTCAGGCTCCCGCACAAGGGCAGAGCGTCTGGCAAAGGATCTTCAGGATCAGGGGATGAACGCCTTTTATGGACAGGACGGCGAGCGTATCCTCAATCCCGGAGAGATCATGGTGGTTTACGGCCATGCCAGAAAAGGCTTCGAGTATCCTCTTGTAAAGTTTGCGGTTATTACAGAAACTGATATTTTCGGCAAAGAGCAGAAGCCGCGTAAAAAAAAGAAAAACTATAACGGTCAGAGGATCCAGGACTTTTCTGAGCTGTCCATCGGGGATTTTGTTGTCCATGAAAAGCACGGACTTGGAATTTATAAGGGAATTGAAAAGGTTGAGGTAGACAGGATCGTAAAGGATTATATCAAGATCGAGTACCGTGGAGGAAGCAACCTTTATATTCTTGCCACTCAGCTGGACGCTCTTCAGAAATATTCCGGGGCAGAGGCTGCAAGAACTCCAAGGCTGAACAAGCTGGGAGGCCAGGAGTGGAAAAAGACAAAATCAAAAGTAAAGGGCGCTGTTCAGAACATTGCAAAGGAGCTGGTGGAGCTTTATGCAGTGCGTCAGGAAAAAGAAGGCTATGTGTGCGGTCCGGATACAGTGTGGCAGAGAGAGTTTGAGGAAATGTTCCCCTATGAGGAGACAGAGGATCAGCTTGCTGCCATTGAGGATACAAAAAAAGACATGGAAAGCACCAAGATCATGGACCGCCTTGTGTGCGGCGACGTAGGCTACGGAAAGACGGAGGTTGCTCTCCGCGCCGCCTTTAAGGCTGTTCAGGAAAGCCGCCAGGTAATTTACCTTGTGCCAACCACGATCCTTGCACAGCAGGTTTATAATACCTTTGTCCAGAGAATGAAAGAGTTTCCGGTAAGAGTGGATCTCCTGTGCCGGTTCCGCACTGCAGCCCAGCAGCAAAAAACGATCAGTGATCTGAAAAAAGGCCAGGTTGACATTATTGTGGGAACTCACAGAGTCCTTTCAAAGGATGTGGAGTTTAAGAACCTGGGGCTTCTGATCATTGATGAGGAGCAGCGCTTCGGCGTTGTCCACAAGGAAAAGATCAAACAGCTGAAAAAGGATATTGATGTTCTGACTCTGACTGCCACGCCGATTCCAAGAACTCTTCATATGAGCCTGATCGGAATCCGCGACATGAGCGTTCTGGAAGAGCCGCCTATGGATCGTGTCCCCATTCAGACTTATGTTATGGAGTATGATGAGGAAACAGTAAGAGAAGCGGTAAACCGTGAGCTTCGCAGGGGCGGCCAGGTATATTATGTATATAACCGCGTCAATGATATTGCAGAGGTTGCCCTGAGACTGTCCAGACTTCTGCCTGATGCCAGAGTGGATTTTGCCCATGGGCAGATGAGCGAGCGGGAACTGGAAAACGTAATGTTTGCATTTATCAACGGAGACATTGACGTACTGGTTTCCACAACCATTATTGAGACAGGCCTTGATATTTCCAATGTGAATACCATGATCATCCATGATTCAGACCGGTATGGACTTTCTCAGCTTTATCAGCTAAGGGGACGGATCGGAAGGTCAAACAGAACCGCTTATGCTTTTCTTATGTACCGGAAAAACACCATGCTGAAGGAAACTGCAGAAAAAAGGCTTTCTGCCATCCGGGAATATACAGATCTGGGAAGCGGATTTAAGATTGCCATGCGCGACCTTGAGCTTCGTGGCGCAGGAAACCTTCTGGGCGCAGAGCAGCACGGACATATGAATGCAGTTGGCTATGACCTTTACTGCAAGATGCTCAGTGAGGCTGTCAAGGAAGCCAAGGGCATTCATACAATGGAGGACTTTGAAACTACCATTGACCTTACCATAGACGCTTTTATTCCGGATACCTATATCAGCAACGAATATCAGAAGCTGGATATTTATAAGAGAATCGCAGGAATCGAAAGTCAGCAGGATTATGACGATATGCTGGAAGAGCTTCTGGACCGCTTCGGGGAAATGCCGAAGGCAGTGCTGAACCTCCTTGCCATTGCAAGAATGAAGGCTCTGGCCCATCGCTCTTATGTAACAGAGATCAAGCAGCTTGGAAGCGACATGAGGATCACTCTTTACGAAAAAGCGCATATAGATCCGGCAGGAATCCCGGCTCTTATGCAGAAATACAGAAGAGGCCTGCAGTTTAAGGCAGAGCAGGAACCGAAATTTATCTATACACCTCAGGGAAGACCGCTGGAAGCTCTGACAGATTTCCTTACAGAGCTGAACCGCCTGGTGGAGGAGTAGGGAATCTGTGAACAGTAACAGTTTGTGACATCGGAAAGGCAGATCTGAAAATATGTTGAAAATATGGTATAACACAGGAATTGAATATTTGAATGATGCTCCGGCGTACTTTGATAATGTGTATGAAGATGAATGGCTGGAGGATGATCTTGTAAAGGAAATGATCAGAGATGTTGACCATTCAGAAGTTTTAACACCTCATATTATTGAGAGCCCGGTTCTGGGAGCAATTACTCCCAGGGAATTATCAGGAGGAGTTAAAGTTCTGATTCTGATGCTGAAGGATGACTCCTTCATTTACAATATGTCTAATTGTGGCAATAATTGTGCAAAGTGGGTCTTAAAGATTGCAGAGAAAAAAGATTTGACTGTTTTTTTAAGACATATTATGAGGTTTGAAGGAGAGTTTGAGATTCAGATTATGAATACAGGCAGGATTGTCCATAACAGAAGTGAATATGTAAGAGGACTCCTTGAAGCGGAGGGAATGCTGGATGAATGGTAGTTATCACTTTTGCGCTAAAAGCAGGAAAGCCATTTTTGATTTTACTATAAAAAGAAATATTACTGTAATTAAAGGAGACAGTGCTACAGGAAAAACTACTCTTCTTCACATTCTTTATGAATATCTGAGAGTGGGAAGAGAATCAGGATACTCAGTGTCTGCAGATGTTGATTATTATGTTTATCTTAGACGTGAGGTTGGACGTGACTGGCAGGATGACCTGTTTCCTTTAAAAAACACAGTGATTTTTATTGAGGAAAATAACAATTTTGTGTTTGGAAAAGAGTTTGCCGATTTTGTAAAGCATTCAGGGAACTATTTTGTAATAGTTACAAGAGCTCCTATTACTGTGCTTCCTTACAGTATTCATGAGATTTATGAAATTATAACAGATGGAAAAAGGACTGATATAAAGGAATCCTATCATGAGCTAAAGGAACTGTACAGTAATTATCCGGAAGCAGGAAACAATCTTTTAAAAAATATTGTGACCGAGGATAGTAATTCAGGATACCAATTTTTCTCGAAGGTTTTTAAGGAAAGGCAGGTTATCAGTGCAAATGGTAATGGCAATATAATCAATACCGTCCGCAGAATGGGAGAAGGAGATATTCTTGTTATTGCAGACGGAGCAGCATTTGGAGCTATGATAGAAAAATGTCTGGAGTTTTTCGGCTCTGAGGATAACAGAAGAATTACAGGATGGTTTCCGGAGGAGATTAGAAAGGGAATCTGTGCAAAATGTGTGAAAAATCATGGAATTTTGTGATTCTCCTTGCTCTCAGGGTGAAAAAAGATTATACTTGTAGCAATGAAGTCAGGCTACAATGGAGGAAAATATGAAAGAAAGATCAAAACGAGCAGCCGTTGCCGTGCTTGCAGGCGTAATGACTATGGGAATGCTTGCCGGCTGCGGTGAAAAGAAATTAGATGGAACTCAGACAGTTGCCACAGTAAACGAAACCGATATTCCCATGGGAGTATTAAGCATTATGGTCCGTCAGAGTCAGGCTCAGGCGGAAGCAATGTACGCAAGCCTTATGGGCGGACAGGGCGGATATTCTATCTGGGAATCTGAGGCAGAAGAAGGCGGAACCTACGGAGAACAGGCAGTTAAGGATTCTCTGAAGGATCTGGAGACTCTGTATCTTCTGAAAGAAAAGGCAGCTGATTACAAGGTTGAAGTAACTGAGGACGATCAGAAAGCCATTGCAGAGGCTGCATCACAGTTTATGAAAGCCAACAGCAAGGAGACTATCGAGACTCTTTCTGTTACAGAGGATCAGATAAAAACATATCTGGAGCTGCGTACCTATCAGATGAGAATGCACGATGCCATTATAGCTGAAGTGGACACAGAGATCCCGGATGAGGAAGCCCAGCAGTCATCCTTTACCTATGTAAGCATCAGCACTGCCGATCTGGAAGAAAAAGACATTGAGGCGAAAAAGAAAGACGCTGAGAAAATCCTTGATGAAATGAAAAAGGATCCGGAAGCTGATTTTGACGAAACAGTAAAAGCTGTCAGTGAGGACTACAATGCTCTGGAAGGAACCTTTGATACAAACGAAAAGAAAGAGGATAAGGAAGAAGGCGAAGCTGATCTCACATCCTCCGGCTACCCGGAAGAGGTTATTTCCGTGCTGAGAACTCTCAAAGACGGAGAGCTTGCTCAGGATGTAATTGAAACAGACACTGCTTTTTATGTTGTAAGACTGAACAAAGTAAATGATCCGGAAGCTACTGAGA
>OLOF01000353.1_pt1 | contig 24942 bp, 25 predicted proteins | sample 1643121 | NCBI WGS metagenome assembly OLOF01 (sample SAMEA3136677, study PRJEB25190) | human gut metagenome | biome: human gut; feature: human-associated habitat; material: faeces | place: Austria | collected 2013
CATTCTCCTCTCCTGATGCCCCGGGGCATGAAAAGGATGCTGCAGAATACCTCAGTGCAGTCTGCAGCACCCTTTATTGTTATCCTGTATATTTACTGTGCCGGTCTGTCAGTCACCAAAACTGATTCCAATCTGTTTGGCAGCCTTTACCGTCTGATCCTTCGGCGAAACCATTTTCAGCTTTCCTGCACATTCTGCCAGCGGTACGCGCTTGATCTTGCCGTTTACCACACCGATCATCACTCCGTACTCCTCGTCCAGAATCGCCTCTGCAGCGCCGGCGCCGATCCTCGTGGAAAGAACACGGTCGTAAGGGCAGGGCTGTCCGCCTCTCTGAATATGACCCGGAACAGTTACCCGCACTTCGCTGCCGATCTCCTTAAAAATCTCGTCAGCGATCTCATAGGAAACTGACGGATACTTCTTTGCTCTGGCTTCCAGCTTTTCTTTGTATTTCTTTTTGGGAAGCTTGGCATCTTCCTTAGAAATCGCGCCTTCGGCAACTGCAAGAATCGTAAAACGTTTGCCTGCTTTATTTCTTTTCTGAATGGCCTCTGTTACTTTTTTAATATCATATGGGATCTCCGGGATCAGAATGATGTCCGCTCCGCCGGCCAGTCCTGCATGAAGAGTCAGACTTCCAACCTTATGCCCCATGATCTCCACAATAAACACCCGTCCATGAGAGGTTGCTGTTGTGTGGATACAGTCAATGGCATTGGTTGCGATCTCTACCGCGCTCTGGAATCCAAAGGTCATGTCTGTGCCAAAAATATCATTATCAATGGTCTTTGGAAGATGAATAATATTCAGTCCTTCTTCTCTCAGAAGATTTGCTGTTTTCTGGGTTCCGTTGCCTCCCAGAATTACCAGACAGTCAAGGCACAGCTTATAATAAGTCTGCTTCATTGCCTCTACCTTGTCCAGGCCCTTTTCATCCGGGACTCTCATCAGTTTAAAAGGCTGGCGTGAGGTTCCCAGAATCGTTCCTCCCTGTGTCAGGATTCCTGAAAAGTCCTTTGCGGTCAGCATTCGGTATTTACCGTAGATCAGCCCTTTATATCCATCATCAAATCCATAAACTTCCAGCTCATCCACGGCATTGGACAACGCCTTTACAACACCCCTCATTGTGGCATTCAATGCCTGGCAGTCTCCGCCGCTTGTCAGCAATCCAATTCTTTTAATCATAATAGACACGCCCCGCTTCGTATAGTATTCAATATCTGCCTGCTGTTTCTCATGTCCGTCAGACAGTCATATAATCAGCTGCTGTTCACAGTCTTTCTCAGAATAATGCCGTGTGAACAGTAACTTTTCACTTCTTTACTATTATATAATATCCGGGCCCCACTTGACAAGACTCCAAAAATCGTCTATACTTAAATTCCGCGCAGCCGGGGAGTTAGCGGTGCCCTGTACCTGCAATCCGCTACAGCAGGGGTGATGCCAATCTGAGGCTTGTATTTTGCAGAGCTGCCCTTTATAAGCGGCGCTGACGTCCGGGTCTCACGCAACAGGAATCCGTGAACCGTGTCAGGGCAGGAATGCAGCAGCACTAAGCGGACGCTCTTGTGTGCCGTGAGGGTGCCTGGGCCGAGCTGGCTGTAAAGGTAACGTCTGTGAGTACATTTCGAGGTGCGGCGCGCGTAAAAAAATGAATATTTTAAGGAGTTCCATGCAGATTGCAGGAACTCCTTTTTTTGTGTTTGCCAGTTTCCCATTTACCGGCAGATGTCTGCCACCACTTTATTGATCAGCTTTCCGTCAGCCTTTCCTTTCAGATCACCCATCACAGCCTTCATGATCTGGCCTTTGTTTTTTGTTGCAAGAACTTCTGCAAATTTATCCTCCAGATACCCGCGGATTTCTTCCTCGCTCATCTGCTGAGGCGCATATTTTGCAATGACGTCATATCTTGCCTGATATTCTGATCTGAGGTCTTCTCTGTTCTCCGGACAGGTATCCAGCTGCTCTTTTACTGTTTTCAGTTCCTTAAGGATTACGCGGTCTACCAGTTCTTCCGGAATATCATCCCGGCATCCCTCGTCGATTGCCACCTTTTTTGCCGCCGCAATCAGGGAAGAAACCGCTTCTTTTGTCACCTTATCTTTTGCTTTCATAGCTGCTACCATGTCTTTTCTTAAAGTTTCTAACTGCATTGCAAATTCCTCCTTAAATCTTATTGTTATAGTTTTCCCGGATTTCTCCGTTGTCTTACGATAGAACAATACTCATTCCGTATATCTTTTTCCTCTGCCTTTATAAAAAACCGCTTCAGCTTTTTTCTTCTTTTTTCATTTTCTTCTCCTGACGCAGCTCCCGGAAAAATTCAGAAAGCATGGAAGAACACTCCTCCTGAAGAATTCCTTTTGTAATTTTCACCTTATGGTTAAAGCCCTCCGCTTCCAGAAGGTTCAGAACCGACCCGGCGCACCCTGCCTTCGGATTCATACTGCCGATCACAACCTCATCAATTCTTGACTGGACCAGAGCTCCCGCACACATCTGGCAGGGTTCCAGCGTTACATACATGGTGCATCCCTCAAGTCTCCAGTCCCCAAGCTTTTTGCTTGCTTTTCTGATAGCATTCAGCTCCGCATGGGAAAGAGTATTTTTATCTGTATTTCTCCGGTTGTACCCTCTGGCAATGATCTTTCCCTCTGACACGATCACGCATCCGATGGGAACCTCCTTCAAAGCCCGGGCTTTTTTTGCCTGCCGGATAGCTTCTTTCATAAACCGTTCTTCTTCTGTCACTTAAGCCGCTCCTCTCCTGATTAACGATATATCAAAATACATTACAGAACAATTCTGCGAGAACAATAGCCTCTCTCTTTTTCTGAATTTATTATAGTAAATGGTCATTGCAAAATCAATGCGAAAAATCTAAAATAAAATCACATGATATATCTCAGGATCGGAGGTTCTTTATGAAAATATACGGTTTAAACAAAACAACTCTTCTTGACTATCCCGGACGGGTGGCTGCCACAATTTTTCTGGGCGGGTGCAATTTCCGCTGTCCGTTCTGCCAGAACAGCAGCCTGGTGCTGAATCCCTCCTCACAGCCGGAGCTCTCTGTCACAGAAGTTTTATCCTTTTTAAAAAAACGTCAGGGAATCCTGGAAGGCGTGTGCGTCACCGGAGGTGAACCTACCCTTTCCCCTGATCTGCCTGAATTTCTGGCAGAGATCCGCGCTCTTGGATATCCTGTAAAGCTGGATACCAACGGTACCCGTCCTGATCTTCTGAAAGAGCTTGCCGGGGAAGGGCTGATTCAGATGGCTGCCGTAGATATTAAGGCCTGTCCTGATAATTATCCTTCACTTTGCGGGCTCCTTCACCCTGATCTTGATGCCATTAAAGAAACTGTTGATTTTCTCATAAACGGAACCCTGGACTACGAATTTCGTACAACCGTGGTAAAAGAGCTTCATTCCGAACAGGATTTTGTCGCTATCGGAAAATGGCTTTCCGGAGCAAAAGCCTATTATCTCCAGGCATACAGAGACTCCGAAGAAGTTCTGCAGCCTGGATTCAGCAGCTTCTCTTATAAGGAGCTGGAACATTTCCGCCAGATTCTGATGCAGACCATTCCTTTAGTAGAACTTCGGGGGATTGATTAAACGGTACCAGTATCCGCCCCTGCTTTTAGGAAGCTGGATCTGTCTGCTTTCTTTAAAATACGGGAAACCAAACATATTTGCCATAAATCGTTCCTGCTGGTCATAGCCTCCGGGCACTCCCAGTATGTAATGTCCGGAACTGTTTTTTCCTATCAGCAAATGACCGAAATTATAAAATCCGTACTGCAGAAAGCGATTATTCCGAAGCGCACAGTCTCTGGGATGAAAATGACAGAGATCTGCCGGCTGTATTTTGCGGCAGTGGCAGATCTCTCCATCACCAAAAGCATTGAACGGCTCTCCGAAAGAAAGCGATTTCTCTTTTGCTTTGGTCATTTCCTGATTGCAGACAGCTACTGATTGAGATGTCAGATACTCTGTATGAATGTCATCCCCATCTGCCGTTATCGTCTTCTGTTTTAAATTATTTTCTGATGGATCAGGATTTTTTTCACTCGTTTTATCCTTCTGCGCCTCCTCCTGTACTTCTTCTGCAGTTTTTATTCCCATATTCTGAGATATCTGACAGGCATCGTCTTCCTGCGGCTGACTTTCCACTGATTCCACACCGGCTCTGATGCCCGAATTTCCCATTTTCTTATAAACGTTATTCTCTTCCTCTGTTTTTACTGTATTTTTTGTTTCCAAATTCCGGTGGATCTCTGAGACATCGTTTTCTTCTGATTGATTTTTCTGTTTTCTTTCCGTAATTTTATTTTCTGAATCTTTCTTCAGCTCAGCATTTATCTCTTCCTGCCGGTTACTCTGTATTTTTTCTTCCGATGCAGTTTCCGGATCATGCATTTCCCTGCAATTATGATCATCTTTCATTAAGGGGTTCTGCATTTCTTCCTCAGATTTTGTTTCCCCAAAAACATGCTCCTCTTCTGATTTCACTTCTTCAGCGGACTCTTCTGATGATTCTCTGTTCATGGTACTGTTTTGCGGATCAATTTCTTTATCTGAGCTTTTATTCTCTGTTTTTTCTTCCTTTACTCTGCGGAAATTCTCCGGACGAATAGGTTTATCATCCCATTCTGTCCCAAAAAACGCCCCGTTTTCCGTAAGAAGGATCATTCCCCCCATATTCTCCAAGGTCATGGCGCTTCCGCCCATATGATTCCGTTCAGTCTCCAAAACGCAGTCAGCTCTGCTGTCTTCTGTCATGCAGGATCCCAGCAGCACTCCATCCAGCAGCCCTGTCTTACGGGTGAATCCGAAGATTTCGCACTTTACATCAGGAGTAAGGCCCGGACAAAGAATATGCGCCTCCATTCTGCATACCTGTTCCTTTGCCTCCACCCGGATAAACCCGCAGTTCCTTCCTTTTTTTCCTTTTTGGTATTCATATACATATGCAACAAAACGCCGATATCCACTCAAAGGATTTCCTCCTGGCCTCTCATTTCATTAATGTATATGTATTTTATACAAAAAAAGACCCTGCCCCTTAACTTCATCCAGTTCTGCGCCATCTGGAAATTTATCTGCCAATGTGCATGACATTTCCATTGTTTTTTCAGCTATAATGGTCTTACTTGGTTTCATCGGCACAAAAACACGCTGAAGACATTGCCTTTTTCCGGGTCATATTCCCCTTTCATATAGCCCCGCTGGCCTCTTATGATCTCACGGGCAAGATACAGGCCAAGACCTACTCCCTCCTGATCTTCCGCGTTCTTTCCACGGTAAAATCTCTGAAATACTCTGGCAAATTCTTCCCGCTTCACCTTGGTTCCGCGGCTGCATACATTGATCCGAATATACATCTCATATTCCAGAAGCTCCACAAGAATCACGCTTCCCGGATCACTGTATTTCACAGCATTGTCCAGAAGATTAAAAAACACCTCCTCCGTCCATCTGCGATCCAGACAGGCTTTCAGCTTCTGATCTCCCTTAAGCCGGATATCATTTCCGTGCTGCTCCGCCTTTAACGCTGCCTGATCCACGGCCTCCAGGATCACCGGAAGCACCGGCTGAATCTCCGGCTTCAGGGAAATAATCCCTGTTTCCATACGGGAGATTTTGGCAAAGCCTTCTCCCAGCCAGCTCAGTTTCCGGGCCTGACGATCCAGATTATCTGCAAAATGCCGGTATTCCTCCGTTGTCAGAGAATCTTCTCTTAAAAATTCGCTGTACATTTTAATATTTGCAATGGGCGTATTGATCTGATGCACCAGGTCGCTGACCGAGCTGCTGATCTGATCCCTGAGCAGCTTTTCTCTTTCCTCCTGCGCTCTGTGGATCTCATAAAGACGCCCTGCCTGGGACTGAAATTTGCCAGGCAGGGTATCTTCATTCTCGGAAAAATATTTTACTTCCCGTCCCAGTATCAGCTGCTCCAGCATATCATCCATCTGAGCCATTGTTTTATCTGCCATCTTTTCCATTTTTTTGTATTTATATACCAGAAAAACAAGGGCTGCCGTCAGAAGACAGATGATAATAAAAAGCATCGCAGTCACTGTGTCTCTCATATCCGGTCACTCCATTTGTATCCAATGCCAAAAACTGTCCTGATGTGATCCGGTTCCTGAGGATTGTCCTCTATTTTTCCCCTTAGTCTCCGCACGTTTACATTCAGTGTTTTTTCATCCACATAATTCTCATAGGTATCCCACACCATAGCCAGCAGCTGTTCTCTTGTGAGCACCTGATTCCGGTGAGCCAGAAAGGCTTCCAGAAGACGGATTTCCGTGGCAGTCAGTTTTACCTCCTGCCCGTCCTTTCTCAGCTGTTTTCCATCAAAGTCATAGGCCAGCGCACCGGAATAATAAAATCTGCTGTCTGTATTTTCCGCTCGTTTCAGAAGCACTTCAATCCTCCGAAGCAGCACAGCCATAGAAAACGGCTTTGTCACGTAGTCGTCGCACCCTGCGTCAAATCCCTGCAGCATATCCGCCTCTGTATTCCGGGCGGTCAGAAGCAATACCGGAACCGTATTACTCTGCCGGATGTGTTTCAAAAACATTCTCCCGTCCCCATCCGGCAGGTTGATGTCCAGAATTACCAGACTTACCGGCTGATTCATATAGCCTGACGCTTCCTCAATATTTTTTGCGCTGTATACCAGATATTCCTTTTTTCGGAGAGCATAGGCAATGCCCTCATTCAGCATGGTATCGTCCTCTACCAGCAAAATTTTTGTATCCATTGTTTTCTCCTGTCCAAAGAGCACAGCCAGCCCCCCGTTTTCCGCACATTCTACACAATACTGTGTTTATCTTACTCAATTTCCCTCAATCTTTCAACAATAGATTTTTTGTTCAGTACCTTTACCAAAAGCCAGGTCATAAAAATGCAGATAATAATAACCAGAAGCATAAGAACAGCAGCCGATGTCAGGAACAATCCCGGATTAAATCCCGTAAACAGGGCATGCTGCGTTACAAGATAGGACATAATGCTGCCGGACAGGAGCATAAGAACCACAGATACTCTCATAAATTTCAGTGTATCTTTCAGAAGCATTGCCCACAGCTGCCTCTTTGTCATGCCAATGGACTGCATTGCAGCCAGCTCTATCTTTCTGGAAAACACATCCGAAGTGATCGTATTGACCAGATTGGAAACTCCTATGATCCCCAGAAGTCCTGCCAGCAGAAAACCGATCAGCTGGAACGTCTGTTTCTGAGTTTCCATCTGCACTCTGGTCATATATCGGGACTCCATCTTCAGCTGAGAATTGTATTCCGCAGCCATAAGACTGTTGATCTGCTGATTCTGTTCCTCTGTAATTTCTTCCTCTGTATCAATCTGAATATCGCTGATCCACTGGTCATAATCCGGGTACAGCTTTTTAAACAAAGTGTCGGACAAAATAATATTTCCAAGACTAATATCACTGGTTCCGAACATACTACGCTTTTCGCACACTGCCAGAACTGTCATTTCTTTTTCAGAATAATTTCCCTGATTATCATAAAATCCAATGATTGCTGCATCTCCTGGGTGTACGCTGTCCTTAAAATCTCTTCCCATGACTTCCTGACTGTCCGGAGCTAACCATATAACGCCTTCTCCTGCAGCAAATTTATCTACATCCACAGTTCCCTCAAAAGCACCCGCACATGCAAGTTCCTGCTGGATCAGCTCTGCAGGAATCCCTTGTACACTCAGCCCCCAGCGATTATTCTTTGCCTGTTCCTGAAGCCCCGTATCTCCATAGGTACTCATAAATTTATCACTGTTTGCAAAAAATTCCATTTCATTTTTTAACGGACCGTCCAGAGATACCTCTGCCTGAGACGGCAGATAAAGTCTGCCCACTGTTGTTTCCTCATAATCCGGCATCATTCTTGCCTGATACACTACATTCACATCCGTCACAAAAGGAAGGTCTGCAATTTTATCCGGCAATTCTGCAGAAACAGGCTTATAGGGCTCCTCCAGGCTCCAGCCTGATCCCTCATGAATAATCCGCGCATCATTCATATTATAGCGCTCCACCATATGATCTACGGAAAATCCCAGAGCCGCATTACAGGAAACCAGAAAGATCATTCCGCTTAACGCAAAGGAAAGAATGGTAAACAGATTTTTCTTCTTTTTGGGGGCAAATCTGGCCGCCTCTACCGGAGAGATGCGGCAGGCCAGCTTCAGAGACTTCAATGCGCTGATATATACGGTAAACCAGGAAAATCCAGCTCCCAGAATAAAGATCACCAGAACATTAGGCGCTTTATAAAACATGGCATACATGGTCTGCGCCATTACTCCCGGGCCGATCAGATTTCCCACAATATAGCCAAGAACGATTCCGATCAGAATGCCAATTACTGCCAGACGGCGGATCTGCTGCATCAGCACAGTCTTCAGCTGCCTTGCTGTAGTTCCAATGGTTTTCATCATGCCAAACCAGCGGATATCAGAGGATACAGAAATATAAAATACATTGTAGATCAGGAAATAACCGCTTAAAATAATAAATAACACAAACAGCACTGCCGGTCCTACACTTAACAGCATATTGCTCATACTCTTAGTATTCTTTGTTCCGATTCCGGTTCCCCCTGCCAGATTGCAGGCTTCCTGCAGCTTATCCATAACATCTGTTTTCAGAAGAAGAGGATTCAGGTTGTTCAGCTTCACATAAATCTTCTGAGGGATTTTTTCCATTGCAGGATTATACTGACCGATAAATTCAGGTGCTGTATAAATCTCATCATAAATCTCACTGATATTGATCAGAGGATTTTTATAGTATCCGGTAACAGTAAATGTTATTGGCGTTTCCGCCATTTCCTCATCTGTGCCGAGCATCACCAGAAGCTCCAGCTGACTGCCCACAATCCTTTCAAGCCCCAGATGTTCTGCCATAGTATCAGAAATCACGATTTCATCTGCATTCTGTGCAAATCTGCCTTCAGTCAGCTCTACAAAATTATGTTCAAAATATGACTCATCCGGCGCCAGAAGCCGCACGTCCATTCCCGAAAACTCCTGATTGTGAAGTCCGGCTCTGCTGCATTCCCTTGCCATGTCCGCCCACTGGATCTGCGGCAGCTCCTTAAGCTTATCCCGGGTTTCCTCCGTGCCGTTGATATTGCCTTCACAGCCCGGACCGGGAGCAGATTCCCCATAATTACTGATAGTAGAAATCATACTGATCCCCACTGTCCACACTGCTGTGATCAGAAGAGTAGTCAGAGCAATAGCCAGAATGGCAATACGGTTTCTGCTTTTATGAGAGGTGTAATTATCCTTTGCCAGCTCCTTTAATACTTCCTTATTAGTATTCTGAAACATGGATGTCACCTCCCACTACCCTTCCGTCCTCCAGATGGATGATACGGTCTGCCTGCTGGGCAATTTCCTCATTATGGGTGATCATAATAATTGTCTGGTTAAACTCCCTGTTGGTCATCTGCAGAAGTCCTATCACCTCCGCGCTGGTTCTGAAATCAAGATTTCCTGTAGGCTCGTCTGCCAGAACGATCTTTGGCTTGGAAGCCAGAGCCCTTGCAATAGCCACTCTCTGCTGCTGGCCGCCGGAAAGCTGATTGGGACGGTTCCTGGATTTTTCCGTCAGTCCTAAAAGGCTCAGTATTTTTCCGATAAACTCATCATCAGGTTTATTTCCGTCCAGCCGTATTGGAAGAACCACATTTTTATACACATTCAGCATAGATACCAGATTATAATTCTGAAAAATAAATCCAATATTTCTTCTGCGGAATACGGTACGCTCCTCGTCCTTCATATTCAGCAGAGACTGTCCGCCGATAATTACCTCTCCGCTGTCTGCATAGTCCAGACCGCCCAGCAGATTTAAAAGTGATGTCTTTCCAGAGCCGCTGGTACCTACAATCGCAACAAACTCGCCCTTTTCTACTGAAATGCTGATATCGTCCACGGCTTTTACCAGGCTGTCGCCCTGACCGTAATATTTTTTCAGATGCTTTGTCTCTAATATTTTCATAAAAATGTCTCCCTTCGTTATGTTGAGTCTATCATAACAAAAGGAGATTACAATCCGGTAACAATATGAAATTTTCCCTGCTGTTGTTTCATTCACCAAATCAATGATACATAAATTTTACACATAAGTGCAGAAGAAGCTCCTTCCTCTCATTTTTAATGTAACACGAACATACTTTCTTACGATATATTAACAAATAAAACAAAAAGGAACCCTTTAATTAAAGGATTCCTCACATTCCAGTCGAAGCGACAGGATTTGAACCTGCGGCCTCTGCGTCCCGAACGCAGCGCTCTACCAAACTGAGCCACGCTTCGATTTCTTTATTTATCAGCCACATCTCGCGACTGCAAAAATTATTATATTCATTTTCATAGCATTTGTCAACACTTTTTTTAAAAAATTTTAAAAAACACGAAAAAACTTTTTTGAAGATTTCAGAGAGTACGTTTTTCCTTCTTAAATATATAAAAACGCTGTCAAATACAGGGAAATCCATTGAAATCCCACAATTTTTAGGCTATATTAAAGTCACAATACCAAAAGGGGATTTTTTTATGAATGTAAAAGACATCAGCACACACTGTACACGGACAGAATTTGTCGGAACCACAGTTCTTGATACTATTGGACTTGTGATCTCCGGCATTGACGATACACTTCTTCAAAAAATGAACATCGGTACCAAATACCATGCTCTCGGGCTTTTCAGCTCCCGGACAGGCGCTGCCGGACAGCTCACCGCCATTGATGATGCGGTAAAAGCCACCAACACAGAAATTCTTTCCATTGAACTGCCCAGAGATACCAAAGGCTGGGGCGGCCACGGAAACTATATTGTACTGGGAGGAAATGATATTTCTGATGTACGTCACGCAGTCCAGCTTGCTCTGGAGCTTACCGAAAAATATGCAGGGGAGCTTTATATCAGTGAATCCGGTCACCTGGAATTTGCCTATTCTGCAAGCGCAGGTCCTGCTCTTCAGAAAGCCTTTCATGCGGAACCCGGGGAAGCCTTTGGTTTTATGGCAGGCTCTCCTGCCGCCATCGGCCTTGTTATGGCAGACACTGCCATGAAAGCGTCCTCTGTAAAAATTACAAGCTATATGACGCCTGATATGGGAACCGCTCACTCCAATGAGGTTATCCTTTCCCTTTCCGGCGATGCAAGCGCTGTAAAGGAGGCTGTCCTTAATGCCCGGCAGATTGGTCTGGAGCTTCTGATCGCCATGGGAAGCTATCCGGAAATCCCCGGTACCCCTTATCTGTAAACCAAATTCCCGGAAGCAGCAGCTTCAACTGCAGCTTCCGCAGATATTCAAAAACCCGGCTTCCAAAACATACAGGGAGCCGGGTTCTGCTTTATTCTGTTTTTATCATACGATAACCTACGCCGATATGTGTCTGGATATATTGAGGTGAATCCGGGCCCTTTTCTATTTTCTTTCGAAGCGTCGCCATAAATACACGGAGAGAGGCAACGTCATTTTCCCAGTTGCTCCCCCAGATATTCTGGGTAATGAAAGTGTGTGTCAGAACCTTCCCGACATTTCTGGAAAGGAGGCAGAGAAGCTTGTATTCAATAGGGGTCAGGTGAAGTTCCTCCTCATCCAGATATGCGCAGCCGGCAGCATAGTCAATGCGCAGAGCGCCGTTTACAAAAACAGACGCTTCTGCAGGTGAGTCATTTTTGATCATGGCCAGACGTCTCTGTACGACACGAAGTCTTGCCAGAAGCTCTTCTACAGAAAATGGTTTGGTCAGATAATCGTCGGCTCCTGCATCCAGAGCGTCAATTTTGTCCGTATCCTCACTGCGGGCGCTGATAACAATAATCGGCATGGTGGACCAGGAACGGATTCTGCGGATCACTTCCACTCCGTCAATATCAGGCAGACCGAGATCCAGAAGAACAATATCCGGATTGTGGGAGGAGGCTTCAAGAATGGCAGTTTCTCCGTTTCCGGCTACCAGATAACGATAGTCGTGTGTTTTCAGTGTGGTTGTGATCAGATTTTTTACAGAAGAATCATCTTCCACTACTAATATCAACGGTTTATTCATGTAATTGTACCTCCTCAGCTGGTAATGTAAAAGTAAATACGGTTCCATGGGGAACATTATCAGAAACACTGATAGACCCTCCATGTGCATTTATAATGGACTTACACAGAGAAAGTCCAAGTCCGAGACTCCTCCGGCTGTCTGCCACCCGGTTCGAGCCTGTGTAGAACATATCAAATATCTGCTTTTTATTTTCATCAGAAATACCCGGACCATCATCGGATACAGAAATAACAGCCCAGTTATCTTTCCGGAAAGTAGAAATCCGGATCTCCGATCCCCGGGGAGTATATTTAATTGCATTATCCACCAGATTTATAATAACCTGAACAATCAGCTTTGCATCCATTTTTGCCAGAAGCAGATCATCCTGATGCTTTACCGTAATATGATGTTCCACAGAAAGTCTGTTTACGTGGCGGAGGGCTTCTGTAACCACCTCGTCTGCCAGTTCTGTGGAAATACGCAGATTCAGCCTTCCCTCTTCCAGACGGGTAACAGACAGAAGGTTTTCCACAAGGTTGATCAGCCACATGGAGTCATCATAAATATCCTGATACAGAGTTTTTTTTGTGCTTTCGTCAAACAAACTGCTGTTTGACAGAAGATTGCTGGCGTTTCCTGAAATAGAAGTCAGCGGAGTACGAAGGTCATGAGAAATTGTGCGAAGAAGATTCGCTCTCAGCTGTTCGTTTTTTGCCAGGATGGCCGCCTCTTCTTTCTCATGGGCATTTTTCTCATTTTCCATGGCAAGAGCACATTCTCCCAGAATAGAAAGAAGAATATTGTTTTCGGAGGCATCCAGAGGCTGTTTTCCGGCTGCAATCCCCACCACTCCGTAAACAGAATCATTTACCCGGATAGCCAGATAAAGACATTTGGCATTGGAAAGCGTCTGGGTGGTAGCGCCTGCGTGACGGTTGTTTTTAAACACCCATTCAGCCACTGCGCTTTCATTTCTTGTGAGATAATCAGAGGCGGTATCTTCTTCACCGGCAGAAAATGTCATGGGAGCCGCCAGGGTATTTTTTTCCGCAGGATAGATCACTATATCTCTGTTCAGAAGTTTTGTAAGCTGATGAGCCGTAGAAGTCAGAATCGCGTCACGGTCTGTAGCCTGCTGAAGTATCTGACTGGTATCAAACAAAATCTTTGTACGAAAGGCTGCACGGGCAGACTGACTGGCAATCGTCTTCATCCGTGTGGTAAGTGTTCCGGTCAGAAAGGCTGAAATAAACATTACCACAAAAGTAACAGGATAGCCCCGGTCATATGCCATAAGCGTGAATTTAGGATCTGTAAACAAAAAGTTAAACACAAGCACACTGACAATTGAAGTGATCAGGCTGTAAACCCGGTTTACTGTTACAATGGAAGTTACCAGCACCGCAAGCACATATACCGTAATAATATTTGCCTCGTCAAAGCCAAGCTGCTGAAAAAGGTAGCCCAGGCAGCTGGCTGCTGACAGGATAAAAATACTTTTTAAAATGTCAGATGCGGAAAAGATAATATGATTTTTCTGATTGTGAACAGTCGGAGTGCGGTTCGGAGTCTGATCCGGAATAATATGCACATCCATATTTGGAGCATTGGTAATAAGCTGTTCTGTAAGAGAAGGTTTTCCCAACAGACGCTTTCCTGTGACTGTACTTCTTCCGATCACAATCTTGGAAACCCCGGACAGCTTTGCAAATTCTGCAATCTGAAGAGGGACATCGTCTCCGTAAACAGTTTCTATGGTAGCGCCAAGCTGCTGGGCAAGATAAATATTGGAACGGAGCCGCTGTCTGTCTTCTTCAGTCATGGCAGAAAACTGTGAGGTTTCTACAAACAGAGCGGTAAAAGTTCCCCGGAAAGCATTTGCCATTCTGGCTGCAGTCCGGATAATCTTTGCATTGGACGGAGAAGAAGAAAGACAGACCAGTATGTGTTCATCCGTATAATAATCGCTTTTGTTTCTGATACGGGCAGCCTCAGTTCTTTTATTTACCCGGTCCGCACACCTTCTGAGCGCAAGCTCTCTCAGCGCAGTCAGCTTTTCTAAAGTAAGGGCAGAACTGTCAGCTTCAGAGGAATCTGAACTGCTTTCAGAGGCAAGCTGTTCAAGAAGCTCCTGCGGTTCAATATCAACAAGCTTTACCTGAGCAGCATTGTCAAAAACAGAATCCGGAATGCGTTCAAGGATTCTGTTTCCGGTAATTGCTGTCACCATATCGTTAAGGCTCTCAATATTTTCTACATTGGCAGTAGTATAAACATCAATGCCTGCTTTTAAAAGCTCATAGATATCCTGATACCGCTTATGATGCCGGCAGCCGTCTGCATTTGTGTGGGCAAGTTCGTCTATAAGAATAAGTCCGGGCTTTATTTTTATGGCTTTATCAAGGTCAAACTCTTCCACAGGAGTTCCATTATGTTTGGAATGGAGAGGCGGAAGCAGTTTCAGACCGTTCAGCCGGGCCCGGGTCTGAGGATGAGCATTGGACTTAATGTAACCTACCGCAACATCTGTACCATGCTTTTTTTCCATATGGGCAGCATCCAGCATTGCATATGTCTTTCCCACGCCTGCCGCATAGCTGAAAAAAATCTTCAGATGCCCCCTTTCCGGAGAGGACATCTGATCGGATGCTGCTGCCATATCTGCACTCTGATTTTGTTTTTCCACACTATCACTCCTCGTTATTTCATACAGGCATTATAACCTATCTGACAAAATCCTGCACAAAAATATGTTGGACACAATTATTTTTATTATCATAAACATTGTGAACAGTAACTATTTTTCCAGGTATGCAGCCTTCAGCAACCGGATAAATAATTCTGCTTCCTGGGAACGGCTGCCTTTTTTCCACAAAGCATTCACAAGAAATTTCTGTGAGTTAAGAGGCATAACAGGAAGTCCCAACGGCTCACATGCAAGAATGTTTTCATCCATCAGAAAAAGAAAAGAACCCAGCTTTTGATCCGGCTCTGTGTTTACATCCGCCCGGATAAATCCAAAATCAATTTTTCCTGTATTCAGCTGCTTCTGAATATCCTTTGCAGAACCGTAGAAAAGACTCAGCTCACAGCCGGGAGCCTGACGGGAAAACCTTTCCAGAAGATCATTTAAAAGAGAGACTTCTTCTGTATGTTCAAATGCAATGGAAAGCATTGAGGGCCTGTCGGAACTGATTACAGTCCGGCTGCTGTCGCCAAAGAAAATATCCAGTTTTTTCAGTATTAGAAAGCACAGGGCAAAAACAGCAGCTACTGCGCAGATCAGAATCAGTTCTTTCATAAAATCATCCCTTCATGTTGCGTATTTACGGAAGCTTTATTCCAATCAGATGTGGAAACACTTCTGAATATCTCTGATGTTCCCAAGAACAAGCATGGTATTATTTTCCGGAACAGGAGTATCTGATTTAATATTCAGATTCATGACTCCCTGATGTTTAAATGCCATGATATTAATGTTGTGCTTGTTTCGGATGTCAAGCTGCCCAACAGTTCTTCCCACCCAGTTTTCCGGAACAGAAATTTCAAAAATAGCATGTTCGTCATCAAGCTCCACATAGTCCAGAATATGGTCTGCACTGTAGCGGATCGCTGCCCATTCAGCCATTTGCTTTTCCGGATAAATAACTTCATCAGCGCCGTTTTTCAGGAGGAATTTGGCGTGAACATCTCTGGCAGCTCTGGAAACAACATATTTTGCACCCAGCTCACTGAGCAGGGAAGTGGCTTCCAGAGAACTCTGAAAATTATCTCCAATGGCCACAATACATACATCGAAATTCCTTACTCCAAGAGATTCCATAAATCCTTCCTTTGTGGCATCACCAATCTGTGCGTTTGTAACATAAGGAAGAATGGCATCTACTCTTTCTTCATTTCTGTCAATAGCCATTACCTGATGATTAAGCTCATCCAGTTTCATGGCAATATGGCGTCCGAATCTTCCAAGTCCTATCAGTAAAATTGATTTCATCATAGTAATTGTCTCCTTTTATTAACCTACTGTAATTTTTTCCTGCGGATATCTGGAACCGTAGGAATTTCTTTCTGAAAGCGCTGCAAAAATAAGTGTCAGGCCGCCAACCCTGCCAAAAAACATAAGCAGGATCAGGATCAGTCTTGAAACCATTCCAAGGGTTGGGGTCAGTCCAAGAGACAGACCAACCGTACCAATGGCAGAGCTTGTTTCAAACAAAGCGGAAATCAGCGGAACCTTGTCAATGTAACTGATTATCATGCCTCCGCCAAGAAACAGAACCAGATACATCAGCAGAATAGTCGCAGCATTTTTGATCACACTGTCCGGAACACGTCTGCGGAAAAAATGGGCAAAATCGTTTTTGCGGAATACGGACAAAGCGGAAGAAAACAGAACTGCGATGGTAGTTGTCTTCATACCGCCGGCTGTGGAACCCGGAGAGCCACCGATCAGCATCAGGATGATCATAAGCATCAGTCCGGTTTCTGTAAGCAGGGTCAGATCTGCAGTGTTAAATCCCGCTGTTCTTGGCGTTACAGACTGGAACAGGGAGGTCCAGATCCTTTCTCCCAGAGGCAGACCGGAAAATTCACAGAAAAAGAAGTAAACAGCCGGAACTGCGATCAAGACAGCAGTAACCGTCAGAATAACTTTACTCTGCATATTATATTTTTTAAACTGCAGTTTATTTTTCTTAATATCTGCCCAGGTAACAAAGCCCACGCCACCTGTTACGATCAAAGCCATGATCGTAATGTTTACAAGAGGATTTGAAGCATAGGAGGTCAGAGAGGAAAAAGGTTCTCTGACACCAAGCAGATCAAACCCGGCGTTGCAGAAAGCAGATACAGCGTGGAACAGAGAATACCACAGACCTTTCAGAATACCGAAATCTTTGCAGAATACAGGCATCAGAAACACTGCTCCGATCAGCTCTATAAATATACTGGTTTTCAGAATAAATTTGGTCAAACGTACGATACCGCCAACCTGGTGGGCAGAAATTGCTTCCTGCATGGTGCTTCGCTGCATCAGACCGATTTTTCGGCCGGACGCAACAGCAATGGCAACAGCAATTGTCACAACGCCCATGCCGCCGATCTGGATCAGCGTCAGAATGATCGCCTGACCAAATTCAGACCAGTAGGTTGCAGTATCATGGATAATAAGTCCTGTTACACAAACTGCAGATGTGGCAGTAAAAAGGCTGTCTGCAAAGGATGCGCCATTTCCGTCCCGGGTGGAAAGCGGGAGCATCAGAAGCAGGCTGCCAAGAAGTATTACAGAAAAAAATCCCAGAATGATTACCTGAAAAGAAGTAAAATGTCGATGTTTTCGGTTTCCTGTATGATTCATTGCGGCGATTGCCTCCCTTTATCTCGTCTTTATGGTGTCTTTATCATATCTTAATTCGTATTAAGTATGTATAAATAAGAATTTGATGATGTTAAGATTGTATAAAGACGAAAGGAGTTATCCTAAAAACAGTGTAACCAGGACAATGAGAAGAGATACAACCGCCAGACTAAAAACAGGAAGGCCGATAAACATAGCCAGGACAGCTGCATGTGGATGACGAAAAGCAAAACGTTCTGCACGGTTGTCAAATTTATCCTCTAATTTGTGTATGGATCTTAAAATATTGGACATAATCATTTCTCCATTCTCCTTATTTTATGGTAAAGCTCTGTTGTCAGGCTTTCCTCTGTTCTTAAATTATGGTAACACGGAAAAAATTAAGATGGAAAAAACGCATGATCCTGTGAGATAAAAGTTCTATAAAGAAGGAGGGCCGGGCTGTATGGCCCGGCGAGTATGAAAAAGAAAAATTTAATTTATGTAAAAAAGCATTCGCTTTATTTACTAAATACTATAAATGGAATTTGTGATGAAAATGTGAGGATAAATTGAAAAAAAGGTGATGTAATTCTAAAAAACCTGTAAAATCACAGGTGCCGGAACCGGGATTCCGGAATATATTCCAGAATTCTGAGACATACAGAACAAAATGTCCTCATGGAAGATGATCTGGAATGCATTTTGACCTGGATACTGTGAACGGAGTAAAAAAGGGCATAATTTTTACGGAGCCTGACCTGATGAAAAAAAATATTGTAAAATACAGCCGCCTTCTATATAATAGGAAAAGAAAAAACAGGAAAAGCAAACGAGCGCTTTGCTCATAGACAACTCTCAGGAGGAAAATAATGAAAAGAGAAACAGTTGTTGTACTTGATTTCGGCGGTCAGTATAATCAGTTGATTGCCCGCCGTGTAAGGGAATGCAATGTATATTGTGAAATCTATTCCTACAAGACAGATATTGAAAAAATAAAAGAAATCCAGCCTAAGGGAATTATTTTTACAGGCGGACCAAACAGTGTATATCTGGAAGATTCACCTGCGTATACAGAAGAAATTTACAAACTCGGAATCCCGATCCTGGGAATCTGCTACGGCTCTCAGCTTATGATGCACCAGCTTGGCGGAAAGGTAGAAAAAGCCCCTGTGCGCGAATACGGAAAAATTGAGGTTCATGTAAACACTGACTCTGCCCTGTTCCAGGGAGTTTCTCCAAAAACAATCTGTTGGATGAGTCATAACGACTACATTTCCAAAGAAGCTCCCGGCTTTGAAATTTCTGCCCGGACAAATGACTGCCCTGTAGCTGCAGTGGAAAATAAAGAAAAGAAGCTTTATGCAGTTCAGTTCCATCCGGAGGTGCTTCATACTCAGGAAGGAACCAAAATGCTGTCAAACTTTGTATATCAGGTATGCGGATGTGCCGGAGACTGGAAAATGGATTCTTTTGTAGAAGATTCCATTAAAGCGGTCCGTGAAAAGGTCGGAAACGGAAAGGTTCTCTGCGCCCTTTCAGGCGGAGTGGATTCTTCTGTTGCAGCAGTCCTTCTTTCAAAAGCGGTAGGAAGCCAGCTTACCTGCGTATTCGTGGATCACGGTCTTCTCCGCAAAAATGAAGGCGATGAGGTGGAAGCTGTCTTTGGCCCGGAAGGTTCCTATGATCTGAATTTTATTCGTGTAAATGCTCAGGAACGTTTTTATGAAAAACTGAAGGGCGTTGAGGAGCCGGAGCGTAAACGTAAAATCATCGGCGAAGAATTTATCCGTGTATTTGAGGAGGAAGCAAAAAAAATCGGCGCCGTGGATTTCCTTGTACAGGGAACCATTTACCCGGATGTTGTTGAAAGCGGCGTAGGGGGCGAGTCCACTGTTATCAAATCACACCACAATGTGGGAGGACTTCCTGACTATGTTGATTTTAAAGAAATCATTGAGCCTCTGAGAAATCTGTTTAAAGATGAAGTGCGTAAAGCGGGACTGGAGCTTGGCATTCCGGAGTATCTTGTATTCCGCCAGCCGTTCCCGGGCCCGGGACTGGGCATCCGTATTATCGGAGAGGTAACTGCTGAAAAAGTAAAAATGGTTCAGGAGGCTGATGCGATCTGGCGTGAAGAGATTGCAAACGCAGGCTGGGATAAAAAGGTAAATCAGTACTTCGCAGCACTGACAAATATGAGATCTGTCGGAGTTATGGGAGACGAAAGAACCTACGATTATGCCATTGCCCTTCGCGCAGTAACCACTACAGATTTTATGACTGCAGAAAGCGCTGAGCTTCCGTGGGAAATTATCGGAAAAGCTACCAGCAGGATTGTCAATGAAGTAAAACATGTAAACCGTGTTCTTTATGACTGCACCGGAAAGCCTCCGGCAACAATTGAGTTTGAGTAACGGATAGAAAACCTCGGAAGCCCATTTTACAAGGGTTTCCGAGGTTCCTTTATGTCTGTTGGCTCTACTTTGGCTCTAAAAATGAGATTATATCCATATATTAAGATTAAAAGTATCACCTGAGATTTGTTTACAACGATTGGCTCCTAATACAATACCAACGGATGTCAAAGATAAATATTTAATATTGGATTTTTCCCAATAGTTAAATAATTTTTTACAATTAGGCATTCTATCACAAATGAAGTTATTGATTTCTTGCTCCGATAAGAGGTTTTGTTCAAAATGTTCCTGTAAATATTTTTTGTCATCAAGTGGCATATCGTCTTTCGTATCTAATATCTTTGTTAATTGCTCATAACTTATAGCATTTATTTGAAGTTTATTTGGGAACTGCAAGCAATGAGTAAACAAATCAGGATATTTGTTTGGAAAATCACCTAATTCTTCAGGCGTATATCCCGATAAAAATAAACCACCATATGTATGAGCAAAGATTTTCTCAAGGCCTATCTCCGCTATATCTATGCTGCCTGCTTTGGTATACACCAAATGTTGAAATAAAGATTCTTTGATTTGAGAGTCATCAACATGGGGAATAATTGAAGTTTCTAAATATTTGAAAAAACTATCAAAATTATTAACAATTAATGATTTCGTATATCTTAAGCGAAAAGAAAGGGCTAATATGTCTAATTGTTCAGGCAGTAGCATGGGAACGACAGTAAGTGCTTCTGCTAATGCAATTTGAAGTAATGAGCGTTGCTTCTCTTTGGCTCGATCAACTAGCAAATTGGAAAGTATGGTTTCTAATTCGGATGTTCCTAAACGAATGTACGCCTTTTGTGCCTCGATATATGAATACTGCATATCTGGATTTTTAAACTCATTAAAGATAGTTTCATCGTCAAATTTTTCTTCATGTAATTGGTTGAAAAAAGTTGTTAAAAAATGTTCATCTCTTTCTCTGGCGATTTTTTCAGCTTCATCCTTATATATGTCTAACTCATTTTTTATCAAATCTAAGCAAAGGGCTTTGGTATTTTGATAATCCATACCATAATAATTGTTTTGTTGGCCTATTTGTATACTTTGAGAACCACGTTTGTTTTCTTGTGATAATTCAATGGGTTGTGTTGTCATTTGTATCATCCTTTCTGTAATAATTGTTTTGAATCCCAATTTGAGTGCCAGATGAATGATTTGTATTTAATTGTGACATTGTTTTATTAGCATGCTTTTTTTCTTTCCTTGAATGAATTGTTTTTATAATAAGTCCAATAGCACTGAATATCAGTAAACCTGCGCCACTAAAAAGCCACTCTTTATTTTCTGATAAATAATTTAATATTTGTTCCATTTGTCTATATTCTCCCAAGATATTTATTGTGGAAATAATTTCACAGTAATTCCGTCAGTTCCTTTTTTAACTACCATATTATCGTCTACAAGATGATTTTTAATATCTTCTATGTTCTGTTCGATCTCATTGATAGTTTCTGTATAATCATCTTCAGCACTCAACTTCTCTTTAGAGTTTTCCAGATTTTCTTTTATTTGCTTGGCTTTCAGATAGGTGCAAAGTTTTTGATTGATTGCAGCATTCTGAAAAGATAATTTTACAGTAGAAGGGATAAACTCGCCGTTCTCATCCTTTTCCGCTTCAAATTTCATATCTGTCTGCTCATCCAGTTTAAACAGTAAAGAAAGCACATCTGATACAGTTTCTATATCAAAGTCCATGAACAGGTTAATGCTAATGCCAAGGGCATTTGTGATTTTCAGTAATTGATCCGGCTTTGGATTACGAATGCCATATTCATATTTCTTAATAGTAGCCGGATTTATACCGGAAAGATTTCCCAACATTTCTTGCGATATTCCGCGGATATTTCGATAATATTTGATTTTTTCTCCGACAGTCATAGCGTCTCTCCTTTTTGTGTTTTGTGTGTATAGAGATAGTTTAGCACATAGGGACACATTTGTGTATAAAAATTTATGAAAAATACTTGACGAACACAAATGTGTACTATATAATACAAATCACAAGGAACACAAAAGTGTACCAAAATTAAAGTGGAAAGGAGAAATGAATATGGAGAATACGATGAAAATGTATATTACTGCAGATGAAGTTGCTGAATTACTTGGAGTATCCAGAGGGTATGCATATAAAGTTATTCGAGGACTGAATGATGAATTGAAAGCAAATGGATTTCGAGTAATTTCAGGGAAAGTGCCAAGAAAGTATTTTCAGGAAAAATTTTATGGAATGGTTGTTTAGAAGAAAGAGGGGATGAAGATATGCCGGCAACAAGAGACGGAAAATTGTGGCGCAGTCAGTTTTATTATAAAGACTGGCAGGGAGTACGCCGCAAAAAGAATAAACGAGGTTTTAAGACAAAAGGAGAAGCAGATGAATGGGAAAGAAACTTTCTTCAGCAACAGCAGAAGAATCTGGACATCAATTTTGAAAACTTCGTAGAAATTTATTTTGCAGATATGGAGAACCGCTTGCGGGAAAGCACGATTATCAATAAGCGATATGTGTTTGACCTAAAAGTAACTCCGTATTTCAAGCACAAGAAAATGTGTGAAATTCAAACTTCAGATATAAGAGCATGGCAAAATGAGTTGATTAAAAAGGGATATGCGCCAACTTATTTGAAAAGCATTAACAATCAGTTGGCAGCGCTTTTTAATTATGTTGTACGCTATTATGATCTGCGTGATAATCCTTGCAGAAAAGCAGGAAGTATCGGAAAGAGCAAGGCTGATGAAATGGATTTTTGGACAAAACAGGAGTTCAAAGAGTTTTTACCTTCTATGGACAGTAAGCCGGAAGCAAGAATGGCGTTTTTGCTTTTATATTGGACTGGTATGAGAATTGGAGAATTACTCGCTTTAACTTATGAAGATATAGACTTAGAGAAGCGGTGTATCACGATTAACAAGTCATACCAGCGTTTGAATGGTAAAGATATGATCACGCCACCTAAGACACCGAAAAGCAATCGGAAAATATCTATTCCACCATTTTTAGTAGAGGAATTAAAAGAATATTGTAGTATGTTGTATGGAATAACGGCAAATGAAAGAATGTTTCGATTTACAAAATCATTTATGGAACATGAAATGGTTCGGGGGATAAAAGAAACAGGCGTTAGGCGTATTCGCCTGCATGATTTGAGGCACTCTCATGCGTCTTTGCTAGTAGAAATGGGATTTCAGCCATTGGCGATTGCAGAACGGTTGGGACATGAAAAGATTGAGACTACCTTGAATACCTATTCCCATTTGTATCCCAATAAACAAGCAGAATTGGCAGAGAAGTTGGAAATTGTCAATGGAGAGGAGTAGCTATGAGTGGAGTACACAAATACCCAACAATCAGCTTTCGTATTTCCCCAAGAGAAAGGGATGAAATAGAAGCAAAAATCAAAGCGAGTGGTATGCAGAAAAAAGATTATTTTGTTCGTTCCTGTATCTATAACAAAGTGTGTGTAGTCGGGAAAAGGGAAGTAATATATCAACTGGTTGAGGAATTACATCTTATGCAGTACAACATTACAGAAATCCTAAAGCAATTTGAAGAGCAGGAAATCCTGTTATCAGACGAAGGATTGGATCAGATGAAAAATGACTGTCTGGATATGCTGAAAGCCATTATATGGATGTTGGACGGAGCAAAGTATCTTTGGCAGGGAACAGAAAAAAGTCCCGACAGCGGCAACTGTTAGGACTTATGAAAAATCGGATAACCTTTGTTATCAAGATATTTACAAAATCAGTATAACAGAGGTTCTCTGGAGAAACAACAGAATTTTTGAATGGAGGACTTTATGGAAGAACAGAAAATTGAATTGAAAATAATCAATATGGCTGATATTCAGTCACAGAAAATTGAATGGTTATGGTATCCGTTTATTCCTTATGGAAAATTGACAATTATTCAAGGCGATCCGGGAGATGGGAAGACAACACTTGTATTGAATCTTGCTGCCAAATTATCAAAGGGTATCGGACTTGATGAAGATATGCAGGTATCAGAGCCTATGAATATTATTTATCAGACCGCCGAGGATGGATTAGCAGATACAGTAAAGCCGAGACTTGAGGCGGCAGACGCTGATTGTGAGAAAATTATGGTTATTGACGAAAGCGAAAAATCTCTTTCTATGGTAGATGAACGTTTGGAACAGGCGATTATTCAAACAAATGCCCGCTTACTTATTTTAGACCCGATACAAGCCTATCTGGGTGGCGGAATGGATATGAACCGGGCAAATGAAGCAAGAGATATGACCAAGAAATTAGGACTTTTAGCAGAAAAGTATAAGTGTGCGATTATCCTGATCGGACACATGAATAAGGCTGCCGGAAACAAGGCGGCATATAGAGGAATGGGTTCGATTGACTTTTTTGCAGTAGCAAGAAGCGTTCTTTTAGTCGGCAGAATAGAGGGACAGGAAAATACAAGAGCAGTTGTGCAGATAAAGAATAACCTTGCCGCATTCGGACATTCAAAGGCATTTGAACTGACGGAAGAAGGCTTTCATTGGCTGGGCGATTATGAAATTACGGCAGACGAATTGCTAGGAGGAGTAACCCCGAAAGCAAATAAAAAGGAGCGGGCAAAACAACTCATTTATGAACTGGCAGAAACAAACAATGTGGTAAAAAGTGAGGATATTGTAAATCTCGCAGAAGAAAAAGGAATTTCAAAACGAACATTGGAAAATGCGAAAAAAGAGTTGGGTATTAAAGGAAAACGGATTGGAGAATCATGGTATTGGAAACTTGATGAAATCGTGAAACCGTAGATAAGAACGCAACAATGCAGAATGTATAGAAATTGCAGAGACGTAAATGTAAGGTTGCAAAAACTAAAGACATTGCATTGTTGCGGAGTTGGAAAGGAGATTGTATGAAACAAATACAGATACCGGAGCAGTTATTTATGGAACTTGTAAAATTCCATTTGCTGGATATGGAAGAAAATTTACCAAGTATAAAACAAGGATTAGAAAAGAAGTTGGATGCTTTGGTAATGAGAGATTTATATTCAAAATACAAAACAGCACC
>OLOF01000366.1_pt1 | contig 24171 bp, 27 predicted proteins | sample 1643121 | NCBI WGS metagenome assembly OLOF01 (sample SAMEA3136677, study PRJEB25190) | human gut metagenome | biome: human gut; feature: human-associated habitat; material: faeces | place: Austria | collected 2013
AAAATAATTATTATTTTTATTTTTTTATTTATTTTATTTATTTTTTTAATTAATTCAATAAAATTAATTTCTCCGGGTAATTGTTCATTTATTATAATAATATCAAAGTAATTATCTTTATTTAATATTTCTAAAATTGCTTCTTTATATTGTATATCTTTATATGGAATTTCTATAAATTCTTGATCTGATAATTTTTTATTTAAATTAGGATTATTAATTGCTGTCAGAATTTTTTTCATTCTTTTTATTCCCTTCTACTATTTGCTTTTCAATATCTGAGCATTCTATTTTTGTAAGAATATGGTCTTCTCCTACAAACATTAAACATTCTCCTCTTTTTAATGATTTAATTTCAACTTTTTCTTTTTCTGTTAAATTAGTATATTCTGATAATATTTTTATATTTTCTTCCTCTAATGCAAAAAAAGTTTTTATGCTTGAATTATTTAATATACTTCTTCCATATGTACCATTATCTAAACTGAAAATATCTGATATATCTTGTGTTATTGCTACACTACTTCCTCCATATTTTCTTATAGTTTTAAATATTTTATAAATAAAACTTGCTACATCTTTATCTGAGGTTACTCCTATAAGTCTCCAAATTTCATCTAAATAAATTGCCTTTTTTTCTTTTCTATTTTCTTTTATTTTGTCCCAAAAAATATCTATGAATAAATACATTCCATATTTTAAATTTTCTTCTCCTAAATCATATACATCTGCTATTATTAAATCTTTTTCTAATTCTATATTCGTATAATTATTAAAAAATTTCATAGAGCCTTTTATAAATGGTATCAATTTTATTGCAAATTTTTTTGTTTTTTTATCTGATACTAATAGGTTATATAAATCTTCTAATAATGGCATATCTTGACTTTCCTTAAATTCTTTTCCCATTATCTTTTCTTCGCTTCTTTTATATAAACTTTCATCATTAAAAGTTATTCCTTTTAAATTATATGTTTCTATTAATTTTTCTTCTAATAAAGCTTTTTCTTCTTCATTTAATTGTCCAAAAATCAAATTAAAAAATCCTATTAATTTACCAATTTTAGTTGCTAAATATCCATTTTCTCCATCTTCTATACTCTCACTTCTTATATCTAAAATATTTATATATGTATTAGAAGTTGGTCCTATTTTAATATTTGTTCCTTCTAATTTTTCACAAATATTATCATACTCTCTATCTGGGTCAATAATATATTGGCTTATTCCTAATAACTTATATCTTAATATTAATAATTTTGTATAAAAAGATTTTCCGGCTCCACTTGTTCCAAATATACATATATTTGCATTTTTATATTTTTTATTATCGTATCTGTCTATAAATACTAGGGAATTATTATATATATTTGTTCCTATAAAAATTCCATCTTGGTCAAAAATTGTTGATGATATAAAAGGATATGTTGCTAACAATCCTGTTGTCAAAATATTTCTTCTTGCCATTTCTTTTATTAATTTATTATTTGACATTGTAGGTAAACAAGATAAAAATAACTCTTCTTCTCTAAAATTTGTTCTTCTTGTTTGTAGTCCTTTACTTTGTGTTATTCCTTCAATTTTATTTAAGTAGTATTCTAACTCTTGTATCTCTTTTGAATATACAATTATGTATACATACAAAAAATACATATCTTCATTATTAACTTGCATTTCTTTTCTAATGTATTTTGCATCATTATACGTAAAAGCTGCAATATCTATATCTTGTCTATTTTCATTACTCCCTTTTAACTCTACCCCTACGTTTCCGATATGATAGGTTAAATCTTTTATAATTTTATATGAATCCTGTTTTTCATAAAAAATTGATATATTCATATTAATATTTGTTTCGATTAATGTTTTTAATATAATATCAGTTTGTTCTCTATAATAATTTACAATCGCTAAACCTGCAAAATACATATTATCTATTTCAATGTATTTAGGATTTTCTAAATTTATATATGCTGGTGCAATTTTATCTTTTGTTGTAATACCACCTTTAAATATTTTATTTTTTACTTCTTTTTTTATTTTTTTTAGAATTTTATTTTTCCTCCTCTATTTTTAGATTAATATTTTATTAATTATTGAAACCATTATAATTAAAAGATGAATCTAGTAATTATCCTAGATTCATCTTTGTTCCTCTTACTCTAAAAGATCTCTCAATTCTTCTTCCATTTTATAATATTCTATTGAAAGAATTCTTAAAGATGATATGTATTTTTTGATAATTGATACTAGCCTCATATCTACTTTCCAATATCTATCATCAAATAGCTTATCTGATACTTCTTTTGAAGTTTCCAGTAATGGAATCATCCCATTTTCACCATCTGAAAATAATTTGTGATCTTTGTAGTCAAAAGTTGGTAAGTCTAGTTCACATCCAAACATCCTGTATGCCTGTCTGAGTCTTTCTTCATATCTCTTGAATTCATTAAAAAATCCTAAGAATAACTGTTCCTTTTCTTTAACATACTCAAAGACTTCTTGCTCCTCCCGAGTAGGTGTTCCTAAATCTTCTAAAGGATTTGTGTAAATTGATAAAGTTACTGTTTGATTCCTCTTCTTGTTCATAATGATACCTCTTTCAAAATAAAAGTTTATTAGTTGCATAAGACTTTTTAGCCTATCTATATAATTATACCACTTTTTTTATAATGTGTCTATTATTTTTTAGGTCTATTAATACTATATCGTATATCTTCTTTTTTGTATTCTTCTGGTTTTAATCCTACTTTATCTCTCATATGATCTAATAATATAATCATAATTATAGTAGATATACATCCTACAATTATAAAAGTATTTGCCGTACTTGTTATAGCTAATAATCCTGAACACAGTAAAGATATAATAGCTATAGCTAAATTTGCAGTTAAATATCTTAATGCTGAAATTTTAGGTCTAATACCTCTATTAGTAAAGTTGTTCAAATATCTAGTCATTAATCCTAAATATGGACCTTTTATTGCAAACTGTATAGCAAATAATAATACTATTAATATCAAAGATGATTGTGATAATTTATCTTGGCCTATAAATCCAATACATATGCAAGATAAGACTAATGGTACTCCTAAGTATGTTAGAGTCTTATTTCTAAAACTATTATGTATCTTATCAGTTTGTCTTGTTGCTAATGCTGCTACCAATTGCAATATTGCAAATATAATTCCAAAATATTGCTCTGGTACATTCATTTCACCTAGCATACTACTCCTCAAATTTACAATTCCATATAATGTTCCGATAAAAACTGCATTAAATAAAATCAAATTTCTTATTCGCTTAGACTTTATAAAAAATTTAAATGCATCCTTTAGCTGTTTCTTGTATTCTGTAAATGTTATAGCTTTAACTTTTTCTTGTAACATTGTTGTATGTCTAAATCTAAATGAAATTATTGTTGATATTACACAACAAATAAAACATAAAATCATTGGAATGTATCCATTTATTACAAATGAGAAGCCAGCAACTACAGAAGCTAATGAATCAAAAATATAAAAATAAGAAGAGGATTTTCCATCAATCACAGAAAAAACTTTTCCTCTTTTTTTACTACCTGGTAATGAATCATATAATATATTTGACTCACAGATTCCTTTTATTGAATATCCTAATGCATATATGAATTGAGTTATAAGCAATTCATAATATTTTGTCATGAATATCATAGCCAAAATACTCAATGAATATAATATATTTCCTAATATTAGACTATTCTTTTTTCCAATTCTATCTACTAATCTTGTTATTGGTATTTGCCAAAAAGTATTTGATAATGTATAAAATGCATCTGCCAATAATACTTCTGATGCTGTAAATCCTTTTACTTGTGTTAAAAATAAAAATATTATTGGAAAATAAAATAATAAATCCCATGATAACATCTTATATATTGGAAATATGCGTACGTTTTTCTTTCTATGTCTTACTATATGTTCTTTTGTATTTTTCATTTAATCCCTCTTTTATATTTCTTTTTCTTCTATTTCCCTTTTATTATTAGTAATACCGTTTATATTCTGAATAAGCTTTTTCTAATAATTTTGCATTTTCATTGTTTTTCTGCATATAACCTTTTTTATTTTTTTCTCTTTCAATTTTGCAATGCACCCAAGTGTCATAATAAGTATTTTCATCATTTTCTTCTAAATTTTTTAAATATTTTATTGTTGAAAATAAATCTTCTGTCCACCAAGCACTATTATGTTCCTGTAAATTCGTTTGATATGCATATGATCTTTTATAATATGCTTCTTCTTGTCTAGTAAAATATAATCCAGCTCTCCAAACTTGAATTTTTTCTTTTTCTATTAATTCATCTATTCTATTTTGGACTAGTTTTTGTATTTCATCAATATTTATTTTTTTATATACTTTTACTCCATTTTTTATATTACTATAATCCTCATTAAAATCAGAATTATTTAATACTTCAGTGAATCTAAAAAAATGTACACAATTATTTAAAGTTTCATCTTTTAGATTCTTAATTTTTATTTCTGTTTCTATTTTATGAGTATTTAATAATGCTTCTTTTTGATGTATATCATGGTTTGTATAAAATATTATTCCATTAATAGCATCTTGCATATTCTCAAATTCATGTGTAAAAAATCTATCTATGCTAGGAGGATATTCCCAAAGTTTTATTCCTTCTACTTTATATTTTTTCATAAATTCTTGTCTAATTTCATTAGTACTCATATTATTACATCCTTTATATTTTATTTTCACATTGATTTTATCATTAAATAGCATTATAAATCAAGATATTTAATGTTTAAAATTTAATCTTTTTATTATTTTAATAAAATTAATAATGATATAACTTTATATTTTAATACAAAAAATTATCCTAAAATATTCTTGATATTTTAGGATAATTCCCTGTATACAATAAACTTTCTTATTTATATTGGTTATCAATTTCTTTTAATATAACATCATGTGCACTGCCTTCTGCAATACTAACATTAGAAACTAAAGTTAATCTAGCTTTTTCATGTAATTCTTGTATTGTTATACTTCCACAATTGCACATTGTAGATTTTATTTTAGCACAAGTTACAGCCAAATTATCTTTTAATTTTCCTGCATATGGGATATATGAATCAACACCTTCTTCAAATGAAAGTTTTTTATCTCCTCCCATATCATATCTTTGCCAGTTTCTAGCTCTATTTGAACCTTCTCCCCAATATTCTTTTACATATCCGTTTCCTTTTCTAACAACTCTTGTTGGGCTTTCATCAAATCTAGCAAAATATCTTCCCATCATAACAAAATCGGCTCCTAATGCTAAAGCTATTGTTATATGATGGTCATGAACTATTCCTCCATCTGAACAAATTGGAATATATACACCTGTTTCCTCGAAATATTCATCTCTTGCTGCAACTACATCTATAAGGGCTGAAGCTTGTCCTCTACCGATTCCTTTTGTTTCACGAGTGATACAAATAGAACCTCCTCCAACACCTACTTTTATGAAATCAGCTCCTGCTTCGGCTAAATATCTGAATCCTTCTTTATCTACTACATTTCCAGCTCCAATTTTTACATTATCACCATATGTTTTTCTAACAAAATCAATTGTATTTTTTTGCCATACAGAATATCCATCTGATGAATCCATACAGATCATATCTACTCCAGCTTCAACTAATGCTGGTATTCTTTCTTCATAATCTCTTGTATTGATTCCTGCACCTACTATGTATCTTTTATTTTCGTCTAATAAAGAATCTGGATTATTTTTTCTTTCTTCATAATCTTTTCTAAATACTAAATATTTTAAATTTCCTTCATCTGTCAAAATAGGTAAACAAGCTATTTTATTTTCCCAAATTATATCATTTGCTTCTGATAGGCTTATTCCTTCATGTGCTACTACTGCTTTTTCAAGTGGTGTCATGAAATTATCAATAGGAGTATTCATATCTTCTCTTGAAATTCTATAATCTTTGTCTGTAACTAATCCTAAAAATCTACCATTTGCTGTTCCATCTTCAGTTATCATAACTGTTGAATGCCCTGTCTCTTTTACTAATTCAATTACATCTTTTAATGGTGTTCCTGATTTTACATTTGAATCACTTATAATAAAACCAGCTTTATGTTTTTTTACATGTCTAACCATTTTAGCTTGTGATTCTATTGATTGTGAACCATAAATAAATGCAACTCCACCCTCACGAGCAAGAGCTATTCCCATTTCTTCTCCTGAAACTGATTGCATTATTGCAGATACCATAGGTACATTTGCATAATATTTAGCTTCTTCTCCTTTTTTAAATTTTACAAGTGGAGTCTTTAAAGATACTTTACTTGGTATACATCTTTCATCTGTTAAATTTGGTAATAATAAAAATTCATTAAATGTTCTAGATATGTCTTCTAATATTTTTGCCATAATTTCCTCCTTAACTTTAATTAATAATATTAGCAACTAATAAGTTTAGATACTCATTAGTTGCTCCGATTTATGTATATTATATTTTAACATATAAATTTATTTATGTAAATAATTTTTTAGGATTTTTAATTTTTTTGCAGATTTTGGGGTCGGAGACAAAAATCAGCTCTCTTGTACTCCCATACTCATTAACACAAACTTAGTAAAACTATTAGATTAATAATTTATCTATTTAATTAGTTTTTCTGTTTCTTTAGCTATCATTAATTCTTCATTTGTTGGAATTAAATATACTTTAATTGATGAATCTTCTGTTGAAACTACTCTTTCTTCTCCTCTAATATTATTTTTATCTAAATCTAAATTTACTCCCATAAATCCTAACTTTTCGCAAATGCCTTTTCTTATATTTATTTGATTTTCTCCAATTCCTCCTGTAAATACTATATAGTCTACTCCATTCATTGCCATAGCATATTTTGCAATATATGTTGCTACTGAATAATTAAATTCTTCAATTGCTATTTTAGCCATTTCACTTCCATTATTTGATTCTTCTTCTATAACTCTAAAGTCAGGAGCTAATCCTGAAATTGCAGATATTCCTGCTTCTTTATTTAAGATATTTTCCATTTCTTCTGGTGTTAAATTTTCTTTTTTCATTATACATGTAACAACAGATGGATCTAAATCTCCACTTCTAGTAACCATTGATATTCCTCCAAGTGGAGTTAACCCCATACTTGTATCAATTGATTTTCCACCTTGAATAGCACATATACTAGATCCTTGTCCTAAATGACAAGTAACAATCTTTAAATCTTCTATATTTTTATTTTCTAATTCTGCAAGCCTATTAGAAACATACATATGAGATGTACCATGGAATCCATACTTTCTTACACTATACTTTTTATAATATTCATATGGTATTGGATAAATATATTTTTCCTTTGGAACTGTTTGATGAAATGCTGTATCAAAAACACCAACCATAGGTTTAGTTGGAAATACTTCTTCACAAGCTTCTATTCCTAATAAACATGCTGGATTATGTAATGGTGCTAAATCTGTATATTCTTTTAAAACATTTTTAACTTCATCATCAATTAAAACTGATTTTGAAATTTTTTCTCCCCCATGTACTAATCTATGTCCTATTGCATTTATTTCATCTAAACTTTCTATAACTTTATATTCTGGATTTGTAAATTCTTTTAAAGTAATTTCTATTGCTTCTTTATGGTTAAATGCTGGTTTTTTTATTTCTAGCTTTTTACCACAAGCTTTATGTGTTAAAAAGGCTTCTTTTTCTCCTATTCTTTCATATTTTCCTGAAGCAACTACTTCTTCATTTTCCATATTAATTAATTGGTATTTAAGTGATGAGCTACCACAATTTAAAACTAAAATTTTCATTTTTTATATTCTTCCTTGTTTAATATATTTAGGTTTTTTTATTGAATATAATATATGTTGTATTCAAATAAGGCCAAATCCCTATAAACCTTCACATTCAATAATATTATACAATTTTTAATTACTATTATTTATTACAAATAGTTTTTAGTGTTTGTCTTGCTATCATCAATTCCTCATTTGTAGGAATTATAAACACTTTAATTTTAGAATCTTTTGTTGAAATTTCTGTTTCAACACCTTTTAATGTTCTATTATATTCTTTATTTATTTTCAATCCCATAAATTCAAAATAATTACATATAGCTTCTCTTGAAAGCTCTCCTTTTTCTCCTACTCCTGCTGTAAATGTCAAGACATCTATTCCATTCATAGCAACAATACATCTAGATACATAACTTGCAACTTGATAATGGAAATTATCTAATGCTAATTGTGCATGTGTTCCTCCTGCTGCTGCATCATTTTCTATGTCTCTAAAATCTACTGAAACTTGTGATATTCCAAAAACTCCTGATTGTTTGTTTAATATCTTTTCCATTTCATCTGGTGAAAGATTTTCTTTTTTCATTATATATGTAACAACAGATGGATCTAAATCTCCACTTCTTGTTCCCATAGGAATTCCTCCTAAAGGTGTTAATCCCATACTTGTTTCTACTGAAACTCCTTTATTAATTGCACATATACTAGCTCCTTGTCCTAAATGACAGTTTACTATTTTTAAATCTTTTACATCTTTTCCTAATAATTCTGCTACTCTATATGCCACATATTCATGAGAAGTCCCATGAAATCCGTATTTTCTTATTCCATATTTTTTATAATATTCATAAGGTATTGGATAAATATATCTTTCTTTACTTAAAGTTTGGTGAAATGCTGTATCAAAAACTGCTACCATTTTAATATTTGGTGCAAGTTTTTTACAAGCTTTCATTCCTAATATAGCTGCTGGATTGTGTAATGGTGCTAATTCACTACATTTTTCTATTTCGTCCATCACTTCATCTGTTATAAGTACTGGTTCTGCAAATTTTTCTCCACCATGAACCACCCTATGCCCTATACCAGCTAATTCTTCTAAGTTTTCTAAAACTCCATAATGAGGATTTACTAATCTGGTTAAAACAAATTTTATTGCTTGCTCATGGTCTTTTGCTGGATGCTCAAATTTATGTTTTTCTCCATTAACTTTATGTGTCAAAAATGAATTTCCTTGTCCTATTCTTTCATAATTTCCTTTTACTAACATTTCTTCAGTATCCATATCAATTACTTGATATTTTAAAGATGAACTTCCAGAGTTTAAAACTAAAATTTTCATATATAAATCCATTCCTTTCTTATTTTTCTAAAAGGCCTTCCCTAGTAGTGAAAGTTTTTTATTCCTTTCAAACTAAAATCCCCTCATTAAAAATTAGTATTTGCTTGAACTGCTGTAATTGCTACGACTCCTACTATATCATCACTATTACATCCTCTTGATAAATCATTTACTGGTTTAGCTATTCCTTGACATAATGGTCCATATGCTTCTGCTTTTCCTAATCTTTGTACTAATTTATATCCTATATTTCCTGCATCTAAATTTGGAAATATTAATGTATTTGCTTCTCCTTTTATAGGACTTGTAGGTGCTTTTGATTTTGCTATTTCTGGAATTATTGCAGCATCTAGTTGTAATTCTCCATCTACTAATAAATCTTTATCTTTTTCCTTTACTAATTTAGTAGCCCCAATTACTTTTTCTGTTAACTCTGAATGTGCACTTCCATGTGTTGAATATGAAAGCATTGCTACTTTAGGTTCTTTTTCTACTAATTGTCTAAAACTTTTTGCAGAAGATATTGCTATTTCTGATAATTGATCCATGTCTGGGTTTTCGTTTAAACCACTATCTCCAAAAATAAATACACCATTTTCACCTAACTCACAATTTGGAACTACCATTACAAAAAATGCTGAAACTAATTTTGTATTTGGTGCTGTTTTTAATATTTGAAGTGCTGGTCTTAAAGTATCAGATGTAGAATGTGCTGCACCAGATACTAATCCATCTGCTTTTCCTTCTTTTACCATTAACATTCCATAATATACTGGATTTAGTACTAATTCCTTTGCTTTTTCTTCAGTCATTCCTTTATTTTTTCTTAGTTCATACAATAAATTAACATAGTTATCATAATCTTCAGAAGATGATGGATTTATTATTTTTGCTCCACTTATATCTAGGTTATTTTCCTTTGCTTTTTTTAAAATTTCTTCATCATTTCCTATTAAAATTATTTTTGCAAACCCTTCTTTATTTATTTTTTGAGTTGCTTCTAATATTCGTATGTCATCTGCTTCTGGAAGTATTATTGTTTTTATGTTTTCTTTTGCTCTTGTTTTTATTTCTTCTATAAAAGACATTTTTATATAACCTCCTTTTTGTACTCTCATTATATCGGTATAATTAAAAAAGTACAAGTTCTTTTTTAAAAAAACTTGTACTTTTTTCTATTTAAAATATTTTCGGTAAAAATATTATTAATCCAACAACTATTGCCATTATAGCTGACATTAATACGGCACCAGCTGCTACATCTTTTGCTAATTTAGCTTTCTCATTTTTTTCAGGCATTGCAATATCCACAGTTGTTTCTATTGCAGTATTTATTAATTCTAATGATATAACTAAACCAAACAATATAATACATGCAATCCATTCCATTGCATTTATTTTAAAAACTAATCCAGCTGTTATAACAACTATCATTATAAAAAAATGAATTTTTAAATTTTGTTCTGTTTTCAAAGCCTCTCCTATCCCCTCAAAAGCATATTTGAAACTATTTCTTAGTTTTTTTCTTTTCTTTCTTAATTTAACCATTTCACGCTTATTCATTTTTTCTTCCTTTTCTATATTTAAATATGTTTTTACTGCTCCTATGTAAAGTACCAAATATGCTATTGATATTGCAAATCCTCCTATTACATCACTTGCATAATGTACTCCTAAATATATTCTACTAAATCCTATTAAAGGTATTAATATTGAAAGAAATCCACATAATATATATTTCAACTTCACATTTTTCATCTTTTTCCATATTAAATAAATTATTAGTCCGTAAAATGCCATACTTATCATTGAATGTCCAGAAGGAAAACTATATCCATTTTCATTTATTATCATATATCCTTCAGGTCTTGGTCTTTGAACTGTATATTTTAATATTTGATTTAGCAAAGTAGACAATACTAAGTTAACAGTGATACATTTGCCTATTTTTTTATTTTTTATAAAGACAAACGATGCTATTGTTATTGCTATAAGTGTATATGCAGATGCTAAGTTAGTTATGATTTTCATTATTGCAGTTAGTGGTTCTGACCTTAGATTTAATATTACATTTTTATAAATTACTGTATCTATTGTTAATTGTTGACTGTTAAAAATATCTTCTAACATCATTAATACAATTATTACACATAATAAAATAGTTATCCATTTATAATTTTTTTCTATAATTCTTTTCAGCATTTGTAATTCCTTTCATTTTTCATCTATTTCCTCATTTTTATTGTATGCAAAATGTTTTTTCTTAACTCTATATATTATTCGCACCTATTTGCTTTTTTCACATACTGCAAGTTCAAGTGCTTTATTACAATTTTGTATATTTACATTATTTAACCTTCCAGCAAATTCTCCATCTAATGTCCATGCCACTTCTTCCTCAGTTTCAATTTGTATTTTATTTGCCTTAAAATAGACAATATCCCTATTCCAGCTGTAATCTTTTTCCCTATATGCTGTTAATATTTTAAAATATCCTGATAAATTCTTCGGTTTTCTGATAAAAATACATTCAAACTTCCCATCTTCTAAACTTATTTCATTTCTGTCAAACCATTCAAACCCAGCTATTGAAGCAGAATTACTAATTCCACCATAAATAAACTCTCCTTCTAACTCCTCGTCATCATATTTTATTTTGACTTTATATGTGGGTATTTTTACTATTTCTTTAATAGCTTTCATATAGTATGCAAATCTTCCATATTTATTTTTTAATTTCTGCGAAGTCATATAAGATACATCTGTCATTATTCCAAAAGCTGCAACATAGCAAAAAAACTTTTTATTATTAAATTCTCCTATATCTATTACTTTTGCTTTTGATTGTAATAATCTTTTTGTTATTGAAATATCTTTTATAGGCATTTCCAATGATTTTGCTAAGTCATTAGTAGTTCCAAGTGGTATATATGCAACAGTTACATCTTTTATTTCTTTTTCCATAAATGCAGTTACCACTTCATTTAAAGTTCCATCTCCTCCACATACTAGGATTAAATCTTTTCCTTCTATATTATCTTCTACAATTTTTTTAGCATTATACTCTTTTTTAGTAAGATATAAGTCCATTTCCATATCTTGATTCTTCAAATTGTTTCTTATTTCATCTATATGTTCTGTTATATTTCCTTTTCCAGACGCTGGATTTATTATTGCCAACACTTTAATACTCAACTTTTTGTCCTTCTTCCTTTTATTGATTTCGTTTTCATATTTTATCATTTTTTTATAAAATAGTAAATAAATTTTTTATTAAAACTATACCATACAAGTATACAACAAAAACTGAACGACTAAAATTCAATAATCGTTCAATACTAATTTACAATTGATTTGTAAAATCTTTATAATATTTATCTTCTAAACCTTTATACATAATATCCTCATAATAATCATCGTCTCTATATTCTTCATAATGTTTTTCTTCTAAAATCCAATCATCACTACTTAGTGCTACAAATCCCCCTATAATTGATAATGTTATAACTACTATAATTCCTATTATAATTGTTGACAAATATGTTCCAAATATTATTGCACCTACTTTTATACATTTTTGAAAAACTGTCATTTTATGCTAACACCTCCAAACATACAAAAAGCATTTATATAAATTGTTGGTAATTGTTCATTGTATTTTAAATTTACTTTTTTGCTAACTCCTCCAAAGATTGGTGTAGATTTAATTTTTATATTAATATTTTCGGGTACAATTATATCAATTCCTCCAAAGACTGCACTAGCTTTAATTATTTGATCTTTTTTTATTATTGCATTTTTTAAGTTTAATTCTACACTACCAAATATAGCATCTAAACTAGCACCTTTAAATTCCTTTTCTTTGAATGATGGTCTTGCTTCTCCAAATGTTGCACAATATTCTTCTAAATCTTCATTATTATTTTTCATTTCTTTTATCTTATTTGATAGTCTTCTATCAAATTTATCTTTAAATATTAAATTTAATCCTATCAATATCAATGCTACTGGAAATATTAATTTCATAATCATTCCAAAGTCTAATATATCTCTACAAGCTAAAAATAGGATAATTCCAACTATTAACCAAATGATACTCCAAGTTTTATTTTTTCTTGCTATCATTTCTATAAAACTTGGTATTATAATTAGGAAAGTCCACCAACCATCAAAAAATAAATTTATATGTGTTATTTCAAAAACATTTAAAGTGCAAATTATTCCTAAAATAATTAATACTATTCCCCATAGGGTATTAGCAACTTTTCTCATATCAAAATCAATTCCTTTCTTTTTTCTTAGAAGGATATATATCTATAAAATTTCTATTATCCCATGTAAAATCCTTCTTATAACATATATACATTTTACTATTTTTTATATAATATTTCAATTATTTTTACCCTTTTATTTATAAATTTATTTTATAACTTTCTTTTTTAATTTGCCATTTATAAATCTATTTACTATACATAATGAAATTCTTACTTGCTGTTAACAATTGTTATTTTTGTATTATATTAATGTTTTTATATATAAGAACATTCTATTTTAGGAACTGCATAATATTTTTTATCTTTTTCATGTATTTTTTGTTGAACTTCTCTTTTTAGCTCTTCTTTATCTATTTTTTCTTCTCTAGGAATCACTAAATCAAAAATCAAGTTTATCCTATCTCCACCATCAGTCATTCTAAAATCATGTATTGAATATTCATTATTAATATCTTTTACTGTTTTCTCTGTAAATTCTTTCATTTCCATTATTTCTTCATTATCTACTGCTATTGGGTCCATATGTATTGTAGTTATACAATTAAATTCATTTAATATATCTTGTTCCATTTGGTCTATTATATCATGAGCTTTGCAAATATCACTGTTTTCTGGAACTTCTGCATGAAATGATACTATTTTTCTTCCTGGTCCATAATCATGTACCATCATATCATGAATTCCTACTATCATATCATATTTCCTTGTAAATTTTTCAATTGCTTCTACAAAATCAGCATCAGGTTTTTGACCTAATAATATATCTGAAGTTTCTTTCATTGCTTTTATTCCTGTAACTAATATAAATATAGAAACTAATATACTAACATATCCATCAATAGTAATTCCTGCAAATTTTGCAATAAGAGCTGATACTAATACTACAAATGTTGAAATCACATCTGATATGCTATCATATGCATTCCCTTTTATTGCTTCCGAATCTATTAATTTTGCTATCTTTTTATAAAAAACAAATAACCATAATTTTGTTACAATTGCTATTCCTAAAACAATAAGAGTTATATTACTTATATCTGGCATTGACGGATTTATTATTTTATCTATTGATGACCTAAATAATTCTAACCCTACTAAAATTATTAATACATCTACAATGAAAGCTGTAATATATTCCATTCTTCCATGTCCCCAAGGGTGATCTTTATCTACTTTTTTCTGAGATAATTTAAATCCAATCATTGTTACAACTGAAGAACCTGCATCTGTAACATTATTTAACCCGTCAGATATTATTGACATTGAATTTGAAATAGCACCTATTATTATTTTTACAATTGATAGCAATACATTTACTATAATACCTGTTATACTAGAAAGAGCTCCATATTTTTCTCTTATTTTTAAATCTTTTACATTTTCTTTATCTTTTATGAATAATTTTATCAATAAATCTGTCATCACTTTCTCCTTCTTAAAAATTGATTTCCTTTGAATTTTTCTTTAACCATTTGTCTATTTCATCGTAATTAGGTATAAATTTTTTTACTAAATCATAAAATTTTTTGCTATGATTTTTGTATATAATATGGCATAATTCGTGAACTATTATAGCATTTATTACATCTTCTGGCAACATTATTAATCTTGAACTAAAATATAATTGTCTCGTTAATGGTTTGCAGCTACCATACTTACTTTTTGCATCTCTTACATTAAAAGAAGTATATTCTATTTTTGTAATCTCTTTCCAATATTTTAGTTTATTTTGTAGTAATTTTTCTGTTTCTTCTTTAAAAATCTTCTTCATGATTTTATCTACATTATATTTAATTATTTCTTCATCTATTATATTTCTTGGAATACATATATCAAATATTAGATTATCATTATCTATAAATATCTTTATTTTATTATTTTCACTTTTTTTCCTTTTTATCTCATAATATTTTCCTCTATATAATATTTTTTCGCCTGTTATCCAATGTTTTATTTCATCACTATTTAATCTATTAATTTCTAAATATTTTGAGTATATTTCTTCTTCATTTTGTTTTACTATTTCTAATATCTTTTTATTATTTATTCGTTTAGGTTTGCTTATATTTAATATTACTCCATTAAAATACATTTTTATATTTTTAGTATTACCATAACTTCTTATTATTGTATTAACTTTTTTATCTTTTATTTCTAAAACCATTTTAGCCATTATTAGTCTATTCCCTTCAAGTATGTATTTAAATAAATATTTTTAGATTTATTTTTGCTATATTATATCTTTTTTAATTTTGCTACAAAAAATCCTTCCTTATCTTTTGAGGGTAGTATTCTTATTGTTTTTTTTATACTAGAATCTACATCTTCTGTGAAGCCTTGCATTTTTTCTTTAAATTCAATATCAATGTCTAATAACTTAATATTAAGATTTTTTATTGCCCAATCTAGTACTTCTTCGTTTTCTTGTAAATTTAATGTACAAGTAGAATATACCATTATTCCACCTTTTTTCAATGAGTCATATGCACTTTTAAACAATTTTTTCTGTAATTTTGAAAGCTGTAAAACTGTTTTCTTAGACCAATTTCTATAAGTTTGCACATTATTGCCTAGAAATCTTCCTTCTCCACTACATGGTGCATCTAATAAAACTTTATCAAAATATTCTTTATATTCTTTTCCTATACTTTCACCTCTTCTATTTATTACTTCAATAATTTTAGCACCTTGCATTTCTACATTATATTTTAATCTTTCACATCTAATAGCATCTAATTCATTTGCTAAAATATAACCTTTATTATTCATCATTCCAGCCATTTGAGTAGTTTTACTTCCAGGCGCTGCTGTTAAATCTAGTACATTTTCTCCTTCTTTTGGATCTAAGATTACTGGAGGTATCATGCTAGATAAACTTTGTAAATATAAATATCCTTTATCATATATGTCTAATTTTTTTATTTGTTTTTCTTTTACATTTTTAATTACTAATGCATCATTATACCATAAAACTCTATCAAATTTTATATTATTTTCTTTTAGATATTTCATTAATTCATGAATAGAACATTTTATTTTATTTACTCTTAAGGTTGTATTTCTATCTCCTAACATTCCCACTAATATTTTGTCTACTGTTAATGGTGTAAATCTAGTATATAACTCATCTATAAAATCTTTTGGCAATCTGTTTTTTAATTCTAATATTGATAACATTTTGTTGTCTCCTTTTCGATAGTTTTTAATATTATATTGTATTTTTGTAATAATATCAATTCTTATATAGATTCTTTTGTATTATTTATAATTCATTCCTATAAATTGTTTCTCAGATTTATCATTATTGTTGAAATATTTTTTAATTAGTACATATAAATAGCTTTACATAATTTTTCTTGTTTAATACTTGAATTTACTAAAAATACATAGTATAATAATATAGTAACATGTAGATATGAATTTTCGAAAGGAGTTACTATGAGCATTACAAATAAATGCTATTTATCACTTTCTGATGTGGAAGACATTTATAAACATTTGAATGGTTCTACTCAAGGATTAAGTGCTTTTCGGGAGGAAGCAAAAAAGATTGCCATAAAATGTGGTCGCTATGAATTTCGAGAAGAAGAAAAACTCTTTAGACTTTTTCAAGCATATTTGCCTGAAGTCTTAGAAAGAAAAAATATCAATAATTTCGGTGAATTAATGCAATATTTACCAAATGATATTTTAACTTTCTTATAATTCTAAAAACTGCATAAAGAAAAATATATTTCTTTATGCAGTTTTTTTATTTGTTAATTTCTATTTTACTATTTTTCCTCCTCCTAACACTATATCATCTATATATAAAACTAATGATTGTCCAGGAGTAATAGCCCTTTGTGGCTCTAAAAAATTAACTTCAACAGTTTTATCATCAATTTGGTTGATGATTGCATCTGCTTCTTTTGCTGAATATCTTACTTTGGCTTTTACCTTCATATTTTCAATTTTATTTTCTGTTAATAAATTATTAAAATCTGTTATTATTGCTTTTGGGCTGAAAATTTCTTCTTCTTTTCCAACTATAACTTCATTTTTATCTTTATCAAGTTTAACTACATACAGTGGATACTTACTAGATATTCCCAAACCTTTTCTCTGTCCTATTGTATATTTATATAGACCTGTATGCTTTCCTAATATATTTCCCTCCGTATCAACAATATTTCCCTTTTTTGATTTCAAATTATTTTCTTCTAAAAATCGTACATAATTATTATCTGGTATAAAGCATATATCTTCACTATCTTTTTTATTAGCAACTTCTAATCCGTGTGTTCTTGCTATTTCTCTTATTTCATCTTTATATTCAAACTCTCCTAAAGGAAAAATTGTATCTTGTAATATTTCTTTTTTTACATTGTATAAAACATAACTTTGGTCTTTTCTTATAGAATCTGATTTTTTTAGTACTTTTTGATTCCAGTTTTTGTCATATTCTATCTTAGCATAATGTCCTGTTGCTAAATAATCACATCCTAATTCTTTTGCCTTTTTATGCATTATATCAAATTTTATATATCTATTACATTTTATACATGGGTTTGGTGTTTCACATATTGAATAACTGTCTATAAAATCTTTTATTACATATTTGTAAAATTCTTTTTTTAATTCAATTGTTATATGTTTTATACCTAATTTTTCACAAACATTTTTAGCATCTTTTACAGTAGTTATATTATTACAACTATCTCCAAATAATTCTAAGGTTGCACCTATTACTTCATATCCTTGTTCTTGTAATAATATTGCTGAAACAGAACTATCTACTCCTCCACTCATTCCAAGTAAGATTTTACCTTTTTTCTCCATATTTCATACCTTTCTTTATTTTTTATATTATTTGTTATTTTATATTTTAACTATTATTTATTTTTATAGGAATTTTTAATAGAATATCATATTTTTCATAATTTTGCAAATCACATGATAAGAGTAATCCCTAGTATAACTTAGGGATTACTCTCATCAACATTGATATTTATAATTTCTTTTCCTGTTAAATCAGGAATTTGAACATCTTCATCAGTCACTTTTCCAAATTCATATCTATATTCTTGAATATTATCTGTTACTGATTTAGTAATATCAATTCTTCTTCTTTCATTTTAGTTAATTCATCTGTTACAATATCAATTTGTTCTTTTTCTTCTGCTTCATTTTCTGTGTAATCAATTTTATCAGATAAATAATTTTGCAGTTCGCTGATATTTTTTAAATCTTCGTTTATGCTTTTAATATCTCGCTTCTTTTTTCTGATTAAATTTTTCGTTATCCCTGCTATATATGGAGAGATTTCCTTATTTATATCTAACTTTTCTTTATTTCTCCATATAATAAGAAATACATCTGAGGCAATTTCTTCTATATCTTCATTACTAAATAAATATCCACTATTTTTTATAATAATATATACATATCCGAGCATATTCTTTTATTATTTTTTCTATATTAAGATTTCCCTTAAAAACAAACTCCTTTATTTTCTTATTACTCATTTCCGCTTTAAAGCTCCTTTTTAGATATCTACTTATATATTACCATTTTTTTGTTAAAGGTAACATTTTATATTAAAATTTATTACTGTTTTTTATATTTTAATATAAGAAAAGTAGCGAAGCTACACAAGCAAAGCTATCGCGGGTCCTTTTAAAGGTCACTTTTACTTGTTGTATACGGAAAAGTAGATATTTTAAATTTAATGTTTTAAAATATCTACTTTTTAGTATTATTAAATTTTTATTTTAGTATTTATATAAACTTCATTAAAAATATCTTATAGTATATGCCATATTAAATGAGAGACTTTTAAATTTAATTTTTACTTGTTGCATAGAAAATTTTCTCTTTTGTATAACTAATTGCTTCTTTACTTGTTGTTATTACAGTTCCTTCTTTAGCTCTATTTTTCCTGCATTAGATATCCAATTATGTGATCCCATAAATATATATTTTTCATCAACAATTACAATCTTAGCATGAGTTGGAGGCGCATAAACAAAGTTTTCTTTTCCTAATAAGTTATATAACTCATTAGCAATCTTTCTCACTGATTCTTCTTTTGCAAATCCAAGTGAATTTGTCCTTACTAGTTCGTTTACAATTTCATCAGGACCATTAACATTTTTGTTTCCATTTTTATATCCAAATATAATTTTAATTTTACAATTATTTTCTTTTAATCTTTTTATTTCATTTATGAATTTTTCATCTATAACATTATCTCTAATCCATGGAGCCATAATAAATAACTCTTTTTTTGTATTTTTCAGTGTACACATTAATAAATCATATATCCATACTTTGTTATTCGAATTTTTCCATGCTTCTAAATACATCTGTGCAACAAAATGATTATCTCTACTTATATTATTTATCTTTTATATTCTCCATTTTACTGTTTAGTTTTTATTACTTGCTTTAAATGTTTTTAGGTATATCATTTTTCATTCCTCAAATTATATTTATCAATATTTTCTTTAGTTGCAAATCCATTAGGTCCTTTTACTTTTTCTAAGAATACTATTCCATCTAAATGATCACATTCATGTTGCACTAATCTTGCAAAAAATCCATTTAATTTTTTTACTATTTTCTCTCCATTTTCATTATAATAAGTCAATTCTATATTTTTATATCTTTCTACTTTTCCTCTTATACTAGGAACACTCATACATCCTTCATATTGCACATCTGTATCTTCTGATAGCTTCTTCCAATTGGGATTAATCATTGCTGTTATTTCTATTTCTTCTACATCATTATATTTTATATATATTTTTTTAGCTCCTACTACAATAATTCTTTTATCCACACCTATTTGAGGTGCCGCAATTCCTAATCCTGTTCCATACTCTAGTGTTGATTTTAAATCTTCTATAATATCTAAAATTTCATCATTAATTTTTTTATATCTACTTCATCACATTTTTTATTAAGAATAGGTTCTCCTACTTCTCTTAACTTTAAGACTTTGCCCACTTTACCTTACCTCCATACATCTCCATTTATATGCTTAGTTAATGCCATAATAAACGCATTTCTTGTTAAATCAATTCTTGAAACTTCATTTTTTGTTAAATAACTTATTCCGCCTTTTCCTTTTCCTAAATCTTTTCCACTAAATATTTTGTCCATAACTTTTCCTAGTTCTGTTTGTTTTATTTCTTCTATGTATTTTTCAGGTATTGGAAATCCTTGACTTGTTCCTATACTTTGAAATCCTTTTGAATCTTCTATTACAACACAATTGATATCAATCCATTCCCCTAAAGAATTTGTAATTCCTGCTTCACTTGATACATAAAAGTCTATGTCTAGTTTATTTTCCTTTGCATATTTTTTTAGGTTTTTTACTCTATTTTTAGCACCTTGTAATATTTCTTCATTAAATGGTTGGTCTCCTACTTCAGAATCTACTGAAATGCCTTCTATTTCAACATTGTCAAAATATTTTTCAAAAGCCTGTTTTGTTCCTTCTATTTTTCCTGGATTTTTTGTTCCCATTAATATTTTCAATTTTCTTCCATCCCCTTTATAATTCTATATATTTCTCCCCAATTGCTTACTTCTTTTAAATATTCATTCTGTTCTAGTTTTTTCATTTCTTTATCTCTAAAATATATTGTTTTTATTCCATTCTCTGATAATTTTTTACAAACATCATATGAGTCATCTACCATAAAATCTATATTTTCTTTTTGTGCGACTTCTAATTTATCATCTTGTTTCCAATAACATTTATTAAACGACATTCCTTCTTCCTTAAACTTTTCTATTGCAACATCTTTCATTTCTTCTACCATTCCACCTCTTGCTGATATTACAATAAGTTCATTTCCTTCTTTTTGCAACATGTTAATGACATCTTTAGCTCCTGGTATTAATGGTGTTTGCTTAGATAATTCCAAAAAGTATTTATTAACAAAATTCATTCTTTCTTCATCAGTCCAGTCATATCTATTTCGCAAATAATGTTCATTCCTATTAATAATTCCACCTTTTTTCAGTTCTATAAAATCATATAAATCTCCATATGTTTTTAATACTCTTTCATAGTCTAATATTACTCCATCTATATCTATTCCTATTTTCATAATCTCACACCTCTAACTTTCTGTCTACAATATATCACAAATTTACATTTTCCTCAATAAATTCGTTAAAATTAACATTAATTTCTGAATTTTGTACTTTTTCTAGTCCAAATCTACCTCTTTTATGAAACATTATTGTATCTTGAAAGCTAATAAATTCAAGTACTACTGGCAATTCTTTAACTCTAGCAACGCACAAACTTCCACATGGCTCACATACAGACTGTAGATAGTTTTGACTAACCTCGTATGATGACTGTTGATTTTTTTCTTCTTTTTCATCTTCTTTGCATTTGATTTCGTTTCCAGATTTTAAGATGAAAGTTATTACTCTTGGATTTGATTCTCCATTTGTTTCTTTTTCTCCTATAATAACTTTTTCTATAATTAACTCAAAAACATATTTATCAAATTCTGGCATGATTTCGTTGTCTTTAAATAAAGTTTTAAACTTGTTTAATCCCTGATTTAAACTAATTGAATCTTCTAACTCTAGTTGCAAATGTTCTTGCTCTTTCTCTATGCTATTAATTTTGTTTTGTAATTTTGCTTTCTTTTCTTTTAATGTTTCTAATGTTATTGTTCCATTTAAGTTTAAATCAATTAGTTTGTCTATCTTTTCTTTTAATATTTGCTTTTCTTCCTCTAGTCTTTTAATAGAACTTTCGTTGCTTTCTTCTTGTAAGATTTCTTCTATTTCATTTAAGAATGCTTGGATTAATTCCTTGTTATTATTACATAATAGCTTATAACTTTCGGTAAATGCTTCTTCTATAATACTTTCTTTCATAGCTTTACAATGTGGGCAGTTTTCTTTTCCATGTTTTACAAATTCCATACAATGCCATACTGTTATACTATTTTTCGTTCCAGAGTGCCAATTTCTTCTTGTTAATAAACTACCACAAAAGCCACAATATAATCTACTACTAAAAGGATATTTTCTGCTAAAATTGCCTTTTCTTCTTCCAGAGCCTCGTACTCCTCCTCGTTTTTGTAAAATCTCTTGTGCTTGGTTAAACATTCTTTCAGAAATAATTGGCTCATGATGTTCTTGTATGTAATATTGGTTTTCTTCTCCCATATTGACTACTCTTCTATGTGAAATTGGATCTGTTGTATATGTTTTTCCTTGTAAGACATCTCCTTTGTATTTTTCGTTTTTCAAGATACCTCTTATAGTTGATTCGTTCCATTTCTTTTTGCCTGTTGGTGTTCTATATTTCATATTTGTTAATTCTTTAGCAATAGTTGTGCAACCTACTCCTTGACAATATCTTTCAAATATATATCTTACAATTTCTGCTTATTCGTAATTGATTGTGATTTCCTTTGTATCTTTATCATATACATATCCTAAACATCCATTATATCCAATTAGTTCTCCTCTTTTTTGTTTCATTTGTAATCCCAATTTTACATGCGAAGAAATATTTTCGCTTTCTTGTTGTATAGGAAAAATCGAAGATTTTGACTATACAATGAGAAAAGTAAAAGGCATAATGAATAAACCTTAAATAAAAGGTAAAATGGAAATATATGTAAACAACTAATTACCATCGTAAGAATATTCGATACCAGTATATCCGATGAAATATACAGGCTTCAAATAAATTCTGTATAATTTGGTCTTTTAATTTTCAAAATAATCACCTCTTAGGAAGTATTATACGATTTTTGAACAAGATAGTCAAAGTGAAAAGTGTGCCCACAAGAACATTTAAGAGGATCATGTCTAAAGTAAAGTTCAATACGGCATCGCCAGTTTTTAAGTCGTTTTCTAAATTCAGCAACATGTGGCTTAAGCATGTAATTGAATTTGTCAGAAAATTTATGTTTTTTAGAATAAAGACCATAATAACGAACAACATTAAAATATTTATCATAAATGTGAATAATAAGTCTTTTAATAAAATCATAAGCATGAATAGTTTCTTCAACTCTTTTGCCATCTTCATGTCGATCATACCAAAAAGTAACATATTCACCATCGTAATTAAGAATACGGGATTGTGCCATAGCAGGTTTACCAGAATAACGTATAACATATTTGACGGTAGATTTAATATTACGATGTTTAATCTTAGGAGCATGAACATAGAAACCATTAGAAGAAGTTTTGTAAATATGATTTTTGAGTTTTTTAAATTTTTGTTTACCAAAATGATTTTCAAGCATGGAAAGTAAAGTAGTTTGAAAACGATTACAAAGCATAATGAAAGGGAAAACTTCAAACTTTTTCCAAGGAGTGAAGTTACCAGCAGCACCTTCAGTAATTAAGACATGAATATGAGGATTCCATTTAAGGTCGCGACCAAAAGTATGAAGAGTAGAAATAAAACCGAGGAGTGAAGTTTTCTTTATGATTTTGTTCATAGAACCAAGAAAGAATAGTAGAAGAAACAGCATCAAAAAGGAAGTTAAGAAGAAATCTATCTTTTAAGAAAAGAGACCATAAATCTTGATGAATGGTAAAAGTAATATGTCTATGAGTGCAGTTAATAGATTTTCTAGCAATAGTATCAGCTCTGTCTAAAGTATATTTAGTGCCACTGATATCCGGACATAATTGATAAATCCCTTCATACAGGGGGAAAGCAAAGCAAA
>OLOF01000368.1_pt1 | contig 24115 bp, 14 predicted proteins | sample 1643121 | NCBI WGS metagenome assembly OLOF01 (sample SAMEA3136677, study PRJEB25190) | human gut metagenome | biome: human gut; feature: human-associated habitat; material: faeces | place: Austria | collected 2013
AGCGCGGACGGAACTCGCGCAAGGAACCGAAGCCAAAGTCAGGACACAAAATTTCCGCAAAGCACCGCGGCAGTGCGACCGGAGCCTGCACAAGGAGCCGCCGCTTTAATTGTGCGGTGTTGCCTTTACTTTACGATGGTCTTTGCCTCCATGTAGTAGCGCTTCTCGTGCGCCTCACCCATGGAGAAGGTCTTGCGCGGCAGAACGCCGTCGAAAACGACGCCGCGGAACAGGTCGTTCTTGGCGATGTCCGGCAGGATGAAGCCGAGGTTGCCCGGCTTTTCCGCCAGCGAAACAACAACGTCCGTGCCGTGGATGTAGTCGATCTTCGCGGAGGTGTGGGTCTCAAGATAAGCGTCCAGACCGGTCTGGATGGTAGCGACCGGAATGGCCCACTTCGGGTTCTCAACAACGAACACGCCGGACTTGTTCGCCGAGCAGAACGGGAAGAAGTGCGCGTTCTCACTCTTGGGAGCCTCGTCGGCAACGTAAGCCTTGCAGCCCTCGCCGTTGTAGAAGTCGGTCAGAGCACCGAGAAGCTCATCTGCGTCTACGCCGAACAGGGCACGGTGGATCGGCTCGATGATCAGGCTCTCGTCATGGATGTTGACAACCTCAACGAGTGCAAAACGTGCCGGATGGTTCTCCTGCTCCTCTGCAGTCAGGCCCTTCTTAACCTCTTCCCAGTACGCCTTTGCGGTGGCCATGGAGTGGTTGCCGTCGCCTACTGCATACGGCAGCAGCGCCTGTGCGTCCGTGCAGCCGTATTTCTTGTTGAAGGTCTCGCGGTCGCAGAGTGCTTCGAGCTTGGCCTCGATGGCCTCGGTCTCCGGACCGTTCGGCAGGAACCAGCCGGTGATATGGCCGCCGTTCTGCATCAGGTCGGTATCGTACAGCTTGTCATAAGAGGCGGTCTGCTCGAACAGCGGCTCGATGATCTGACGGTCGGGATCGTCGATCAGGATCATGATGTGCGGCAGCTCCAGGCATGCGCCCTGACGAACCTTGAGACGAGGCGGAATACGCTCGACAACCGTCTTTTCGGTCGGGCGGATGAGGGATGCGGAACCGGGCGTGTATTCATACGCTTCCAGATCGACCGACAGCACGATGCCGCGGCGCGGGCAGGAGCCGCCGGACCAGCGCTCGGTCAGAACGACGCCGGCGGGCAGGGTGCGCAGCGTGCCGTTCTGCACATACTGCTGCATGGTCTGATGGATTTTCTCCGTGCGGGCAGCAACGTCTGCGTCCTCCAGATAAACCTCCGGCAGGGTCAGACGCAGGGTAGAGGGTGCGTCACCGACGGTCTTGTCAGTCTCGGCCCAGTAGTCCGGCTGAGAGGTGTACTGGTCGCAGGCGATGACTGCCCACTTGGACAGGTCCACGCCTTCACGCGGAAACATGATCTCGGGAATACGAGTGCAGCGATTAGCCATAATTATCCTTCCTCCAGTAGAAGTAGTGTGGAATGCCTCTATTATAGCAGACAAATCCCGAGTGCGGCACTCGTTTTTCAAAAATAAATGTCGGTTTGCAGAAAAAACTTTATTTGCTTGACGAAAGTATGGGGATGTTGTACAATATAATATAGGTTCGGTTGCGAAATTTGTATAAAAATACAATCGTAAAAACGGAGGAAAACCCCATGGTTAAATTCAAGGCTATCGGCGTTTCGGAGGGTCTGGCGAAGGCAAAGGCTCTCGTTATCAAGGAAGAAGATCTTTCGGTCGTTAAGGAGACCGTTGCCGATGCGGAAGCCGAATGCAAGCGCGTTCTTGACGCAGTGGAAAAAGCCAAGCAGCAGATCGAAGTGCTGCGTGACGATGCGGAAAAGAATATCGGTGCGGCTGAGGCGGAAATTTTTGATGCACATCTGATGATGCTCGACGACCCTGATTTTGTCGAGGGCATGACAAACATTGTAACGGATGAGAAGGTTTGCGCGGAGTACGCATGCTTTGTCAACTGCGAGAACTTTCAGGCGATGTTCCGCGCACTCGACGACGAGTATATGCAGGCGCGTGCAGCAGACATCGGTGATATCTCGCAGCGGGTCATTAAGAATCTGAAGGGCATTGCGGATAACGCGATCGACACGATCACCGAGCCGTGCATTATTGTGGCGAACGACCTTACGCCGTCCGACACGGCGAAGATCGGCGGCAAGCCGGTTGCCGGTTTTATCACGAAGATCGGCGGCCGCACGAGCCATTCGGCGATCATGGCGCGTTCGATGGGTATTCCGGCGATTGTCGGTGCCGGCGAGAAGGCGGACGAGATCGCGGACGGCGACCTGCTGCTGATCGACGGCGCGGCAGGTGAAGTAGTCGCGCAGCCGGATGAGCAGACGCTTGCCGACTTTGCGGAGCGCCAGAAGGCCGATGCGGCGCATCGTGCCATGCTCGCGCAGTACAAGGATAAGGAGGGCGCGACCTCGGACGGCCGCCGTGTAATCATTGAGGGCAACATCGGTACGCCGGATGACGCAGTCCGCGTAGCGGAGCTTGGCGGCGAAGGCGTCGGTCTGTTCCGCTCGGAGTTCCTGTTCATGGATCGTACCGACCTGCCGAGCGAGGAAGAGCAGTTCGCCGCCTACAAGAAGGCGTGTGAGATCATGCAGGGCAAGCCGGTTATCATCCGCACGCTGGACATCGGCGGCGACAAGGAAGTGCCCGCACTGGCGCTGGAGAAGGAACAGAATCCGTTCCTCGGCTACCGCGCGATCCGCATTTGCTTGAATCAGCCGGAGCTGTTTCTGATTCAGCTTCGCGCGCTGCTGCGTGCCGCGCAGTACGGCGATCTGCGCATTATGTTCCCGATGATTTCGTCGGTGGATGAGGTGCGTGGTGCAAAGCAGGTGCTCGAGCAGGCGAAGGACATGCTGACCGCGGAAGGCGTACCCTTCAATCCGAACGTCAAGGTCGGCATTATGGTCGAGATTCCGGTGGCGGCTGTCTGCGCGGATGTGCTGGCGAAGGAGGTTGACTTCTTCTCGATCGGCACGAATGACCTGATTCAGTATTCCTGCGCGGTGGACCGCATCAACGAGAAGATTTCCTATCTGTACCGTCCGCTGCATCCGGGCGTGCTGCGCCTGATCGCCATGACGGCCAAAGCAGCGAACGAGAACGGTATCGAAGTCGGCGTGTGCGGTGAGATGGCAGGCACGGCCGGCATGGCGCCGGTGCTGTGCGGTCTCGGCGTGACCAATCTGTCCATGTCGGCATCCGCAATGCTGGCAGCAAAGGCAGACCTTGCAAAGCACTCCTGCGGCGAATGCAAGGAGCTGGCTGACAAGCTGCTCGCGTGCGCAAGCGCGTCTGACGCAGAGCGTATTTTCGCGGACTGGAGAGAGTCCTGAGTAAGAGTAAAAAGCCGTCGTTTCCCTGTGAAGCGGCGGCTTTGCACTGTTCGGATGGATAGAAATTGACTTGTATCGGAAAATGGATATCAGGGGAGCGAAAATGATGGGTATCAGCAAAAGATTGGAGACAATCTATCATAACGGACAGCCGGACGGTATTCGCTCCATGCGGCGCAGCCTCTCGACGATGACGACCTATGTGATTCCACGGCCGTTGCTGGGGGAGGCGAAAGACATCTCTGGCATCAAACGTCCGGGCATCTATTATCTCATCAACGAGGATGAGGATAACAATATTGCGCAGATCTATATCGGCCAGACGCGCAACGGTATCATCCGGCTGGACGACCATAACCGCTCCAAGGATTTCTGGAACAAGGCGATTATGTTTCTGGCAGAGAGCCGGACGTTTACTTTGGATATGATAAGCGGTCTTGAAAAATTTGCGATCATCAAGGCGCAGGCGTCCAAGCGGTACCGCATCGAAAACAGCGTGATCCCCAAATATGAGATCGACGAGTATGATCTGGTTTCGGTAGAGGAGATATACGACGAGATACAATTCATCATGGCGACGTTAGGGTACAAAATGAGCGACGCCAAAACGGATTCTTTTCAGAAACAGGTCTTTCACACCACCCGCAACGGCATCGCCGCGCTCGGCGTGTACGACGGGGAGAAATTCGAGGTACTGGAAGGCTCGCAGGTCAGCAGCGTGCTGTATCCGAGCGTTCCCCAGTCGATCAAGCAGCAGTGGTTCACGGCGCTGAAAAACGGCGATATCGTTTATCAGGATAACAAGCATTATCTGAGCAAATCCATGTCGTTTTCCTCGCCCAGTGCGGCGGCCTGCTTCGTTTTGGGCGCAAGCGCGAACGGCTGGACGGAATGGAAGGACAAGAGCGGCAGAACACTCGATGAGCTGTTCCGCAGACAGGCAGAGAAAGCATAAGTAAAGGGACACGGAATGATTCTGTGTCCCTTTTTACGCAGGAAAGAGAAGCGTTTAGCCCTGGTTTGCCATATTCTGCTCGTAGGATTCGATCATCTTCTTGAACGTGTGACCCGAACGACGTTCGAGTTTTTCCAGATACCGCATGGTGCTTTCACTGGTGAAAAGTTTGATTTGCAGCTGGATTTTGTCATTATCGACCGTTACAAAGATGCGGTCGATATATTTTTGCACAAAATCGCGGTTGATGAGTCCGTTCACCGCATCGTCGCGGGCGGCCTGCAGCACGCGGCGGATTTCCGCGATGTGTGCGTTGAGGTCGGCGCGGGAGTTCTGCTGCTCCTCAAGCTCAGAGAGACTGCGGCTGCACTGCTCGATCTCTTCGTCGCACTGGCGGTTCATTTTGAGAAAGTCCGCGTCCGTAATCTGTCCGGTGACATTATACTCGAGTAGCTTGCTCTTTTTCTTTTCGGCAAGGTCGCGCCTGGTGCGCTGCATGTCGATCTCCTGCGCAAGACCGGTGTCGTCCTGACAGAGCGAACGGTACATGGAAATATAGCGTTCGATGAGTTCATCGGCGTTGACATCGGCCTCCTTGAATACGTCCATCAGAACCGGCTTCAGCTCCTGCTCGTACAGCGGCAGGGAAGGGCAGGAGTCCTTGCCGTTTTTGATCTTGCCGGAGCAGACCCACTTGCTGTTGACGTTGCCTTTCCGGTCTTTGGCATCGCGCCGGTAGTAGGCCGCGCCGCAGTGCGTGCAGAACAGCTTGCCGGTCAGCAGATTATCGTGATTGCAAAGGTTCTGTCTGCGCTTAACGTCCTTGCTGCGGCGGGTGAGGACGGCGTTCGCCGCGTCCCACAGCTCCTCAGAGACAATGGCGGGCACGATTTCGCCGCTCTCATCCTTGAACATCACCCACTCCTCGGGCGGGAGAAACTTCTGCTTTTTGGTGAACATATCCACGATGCGGACCTTGTTGCCGACATAATAGCCCTTGTACTTGGGGTTGGCAATCATGCCGGACATGGTGGTGTGCGCGATTTTTTTGCCGTTGTGGTTACGGTAGCCCTTTTCCCAGAACAGGTTTTCAATCTGCTTCATGCTGTAATGGTCGGTGGCGTACAGTGTGAACAGCTCGCGAACCATGGGTGCCTCGGTTTCGTCAATGACAAGGCGCTTGCTGTCCTTTCGATAGCCGAAAATGCGGCTGTTGCCGAGGACAACATTGTTTTTGATCGCCTGCTGATGGCCGAATTTGACGCGGCTGGACAGCTTGCGCAATTCATCCTGCGCAATGCCGGACATGATGGTGAGGCGCAGCTCGGAGTCCTCGTCGAACGTGTTAATGTTGTCGTTCTGGAAGAAAACGCCTACGCCTGCGGAAAGCAGCTCGCGCGTATAGCGGATGCTGTCGAGCGTGTTGCGGGCGAAACGGGTGATCTCCTTGGTGAGGATGAGGTCGAATTTGTCGTCCTTCGCGTCCTGCACCATGCGCTGGAAGTTGTCGCGCTTGCGGGTCGTCATGCCGGACAGACCTTCGTCGATATAGCCGTCGATGAACGTCCAGGCCGGGTTGCGGGTGATATAGTCGCGGTAGTAGCCAATCTGGTTGTCGAGTGAGTTGAGCTGTTCATCGCTGTCGGTCGAAACGCGCGCGTAAAAGGTCACGCGGAGCGGGATGTCGCTGAGCCGTGTTGTGCGCAGCAGCTGCCGTATTGTAAAGATGTCCATAAGGCTGCACCTCAAAAGTTCGTTGTATCATGATTAGTATATCATGATAATGATACGAATGCAACCCTGTGCTATGGGCGCAATATAGGTACAGCGGATGAGACTTGTCCTTGCAATTTGTCAACACCTTTGCTACTATATAGTTAGATAGTAGTTAGCTAAAACTAACCAAACTCGCCGCAGATAGGTATCTAAGCGGCACGGCGGAGGATAACGGAAATGAAGAACCGCAGGAATTTCTGGGACAGGACTGCGAAAATCTACGACCGATTTATGCGCAGGGATGCGGCGGCTTATGACAGAATGTATGCACTGCTGCGTCCGGTGGTGCGGGATAAAACCGTACTGGAGCTGGCTGCCGGCACCGGACTGATTGCGAAGCATATAGCAAATGCGGCAGAGTACATCGAGGTCACAGATGCTTCCGAGCAAATGATCCGGCAGGCTGAGCGGGAAGATCATGCTGAAAACCTGCATTTTTCGGTGCAGGACATGTTCTGTCTGCCTTATGCGGATGCGGCGTTCGATGTGGTGATTGTTTCCAATGCGCTGCACATTGTTCCGCAGCCAGAAAAATCACTGCGAGAGATCAAACGGGTGCTGAAGGATGACGGTGTGCTGATCGCGCCGACCTTTACGCACGCAGAAAACTCATTTCCCGGCAAGGTCAAAGCCTTTTTCATGAATCTGGCAGGCTTTCCTCTCCACAGCAAGTGGACGAGTGAAGAATACCTAAAATTTCTGCAACAGAATGATTGGACAGTGCGAAAAAGTGTTGTTCTAAAGGCCTCTTTTCCGCTGACCTATACGGAATGTGTGAAATCGGAGGTGTGATATGTCCTTCTTTGAAAACACCCGCAAGCCCGTAGGCTTTAGCGGGAAGATCATGGTTGCTATGATGAACTTTGGGCACAGTGCAATGGCAGCGTGGGGATTGCATTTTTTGCAGCCTGCCCCGGATGCTATGGTGCTGGACTGCGGCTGCGGCGGTGGGGCGAACATCAAAACGCTGCTGAAGCTGTGTCCCAAGGGCAAGGTGCAGGGCATCGACTATTCGGCAGTCAGTGTAGAAAAAGCGCGAAAGGTCAATGCAGGTGCCATTGCAGCAGGGCAGTGTACTGTGCAGCAGGCAAGTGTAGCAGAGTTGCCGTTTGAAGCGGAGCAGTTTGATGTAGTGACCGCATTTGAAACGGTCTATTTCTGGCCGGAGCTTGCGCAAAATTTCAGAGAGGTCTATCGGGTGCTGAAGCCCGGCGGGACTTTTTTCATCTGTAACGAAGCAAACGGCGAAACAGCAAAAGACGACAAATGGACGCAAATCATTAACGGTATGACCATCTATACGGATGTTGATCTGAAAGTGTATCTGGAGCAAGCAGGCTTTGGCAGGGTTCAGAGTCACAAAAATAAAAAGGGCTGGCTGTGCGTCACAGCACAGAAATGAGGTGCGATCATGTCGAAAAAGGCAACGGAATTTCAAAGAAAAGCAATGAGCCGGATGTACCGTGGCAAGGAGATCTTTAAGCCTTTGAACACCGGCTGGATCGATGAAAATGTCGCCTGCGTGCGGGAGTGGGTGGCAAATATCTTCTTCTACCGCAAGGGCGATACCACCATTATGATTGATGCCGGATACAACTATGACCGTCTGGCGGAGAAAATGAGCTGGCTCGGTATCGACCCGCATTCCATCCGGCACATCCTCATCACCCATCAGGACACCGACCATATAGGTGCGGTGGAGGCGGACAGTCCGGGGTTGTTTCGGGATACCGTGCTGTATATTGGCGAGATCGAGAACCGCTATCTGACCGGCGAGGTGCGCCGCAGGGTCATTTACCACCTTTACAAGCTGCCGCAGGTGACGATCAACAATGAAAAAGTGCTGCTGCACGACGATGAGGTCATCGACATCGACGGGATCAGAATCGAGTGCTTTCTCGTTCCCGGTCATACATGGGGACACATGGTATACCTTGTGGACGGGAAATATCTCTTTACCGGTGACACCATCTGGTTCGGTGCAGACGGCGGCTACAGCTTCATTTCCGGTCTGGCGGAGGATAACAGGCTGGCGGTAAAATCGTTGGCAGCGCTGGAGGAAAAGCTGCGCGCACGGGGACTTCGACCGTATTTCATCACGGGTCACACCGGTTGGACGGACAATATGGAGTTTGCCTTTGCACACAAAAATGAACTGTGCTCGCCTTTCAGAAAGAGAGTCCACGACCCTAATGCGCTTTACGATGCCTATGATGAATCCGATGATACCGAAGAAAAAGCAAAGAGCGGGTACTTGAAGGGCGTGGGAAGATAAAAGGCTGTGAATTTCAGAACGCCCCGGTGCTCGTGGCTTACAACGGCGTTCCGAGAGATCGAGGAGATTGAGAAAAATCTGATCCTGCCGTCCTTCCGCAAACTGAAATTCGCACCGCCCAAATATTTCATCTGTTATTAGCGGTTATAAGCAACCGTCAAAATCGGCGCAAAGCATTGAAATCACTGGGTTTATTGAGAAATCAAAACCACCCCAAATTATCTTCTTTTATACGCTGTTACCCTTGACCGCGTGAGCTGATAAGGGCAAAATCAAGGGAAAACCCCGTGCGGGAAACACAATTATTTGACAAACGGCTGACAGTGATGTGTTAAGTCAAACTGAATAAGAATCCACCGGCAGGTCCGGTTACGGTAAGGGAGCATTGCGCGTCAATGCTCCCTTTTACTATACCACAGACCGCCGTTGAGAGATATAAAAAACTGTGGCAGAACGGAGGTGTCAGATATGTCGCAGGCGATCTTTGCATACCATCTCGGCATGGACGCCGAGCAATACGCCTTTTTCCGCATCCCCAAGCTCCTGATCACCGAGCCGTACTTTCGACGGCTCTCCACCGACGCGAAGCTGCTGTACGGCCTCATGTTAGACCGCATGAGCCTGTCCATGAAAAACGGCTGGATGGACGATGATGGCCATGTGTATATCTACTTTACGCTGGAGGAGGCGTGCGAACAGCTCTGCTGCAAGACGGATAAGGCGGTCAAGCTGTTCGCGGAGCTGGACAGCGCCAAAGGCGTGGGCCTCATAAGGCGGGTCAAGCAGGGGCTGGGCAGACCGGCGAAAATCTATGTTCTCCGCTTCAATTTGCCGAAGATAGGTCGCGTTGATATTGCACGCCTCGGACAGACGCTCACTCGTCCAGCCCCGTTCCTTGCGTGCCGTATTGATTCGCTTTCCGAGCAGCTTCTTATCCATGGTTTCGCCTCCGATTGTGTGCTATCAGCATTTATTTTGTATGCTTATAGCTTACATTCTCGTTGACGCGAAAAATAGCGGCTGTTAGAATACTAATTGTAAGCCAATAGACTACAATAAGAGGCGGTGGAATGATGAAAAAGAATGTTCGCTGTGCGGTGATCGGTCAGCATCCCCGGCGGTTTCCGTGGGGCTTTGACGAGGAGGACGATGGCTGCCGCCGCATGAAGCTGGAGATGGCGCAGCGGATCATGGAGCTGCGGCAGCGCGGTGTCACGGAGTTTCGGGTAGCCTGCGACCCCGGCGTGGGGCTGTACGCTGCAGAGATCATCAATATTCTGCGGGAGAAGGATAAATCCCTTCGGCTGGTCTGCGTCATACCTCATGAGGAGCAGGCTACCAAATGGACGCCGCAGCTTCGGGAGCGCTACTTCAATATGCTCGCGGGATGCACGGAACTGGACTGCATCGACTTCCATGAGCAGCCTGACGCCCAGCTTTTGGCCTATCAGCGGATCATCAAACAGTCGGGCGTGGTGCTGGCCGTCTATGCCCCCGACCTTGCGGATGGGAGCGCCGAGGATAAGGCTGTGTCCTATGCGCTTGCACTGGGCAGACCGGTCATGCTGATTCATCCCGAAACTCTGAAAACAAAATGGCTGAATGTGCCCACTGAAAAGGCCCCCGGATAGACTGTCCCGCAACCAAAATCACCGGTCTCATACTTTGGAATGATTTACATTTCCGTCAGGGGCTGTATAATAAACTTAAATGATTATAAATCGTGTCGAAAGAAGTATTGACAAGGGGGCACGCCCCCTTGTCCCGTAGGGTTTCCCTACGGGACAATTCCACTCTGGTGCAAGGGAGGGACACGCTTGCAGGACAACATCATCGTAAAACCGTCCGTTGAGAAGCAGTTTGACCGTTTTCTACGGCAGGGGCGCGTACTCTTTTTCAGCGCACCCTGCGGCTTTGGAAAAACGGCGGTGGCGGAGGCGCTGCTGTCCAGCCGGGAGGTATTGCGCCTGTCGGCGGACAGTGCCGGCCTCAAGCTGCCCTCTGCGGAGGCTGACTGGCAGATTTTACTGCTGGACGATTTGCAGGATATGCAGGAGGAGCAGGACTGGAATGCCCTGTGCGAGCTGATCCGCGCCTGCCCCGAGCGCCGCTTCGTCCTGCTTTCCCGCGGCACGCCACCGGGGAGCCTCATGGCCTTTCAATACACGGGGCTGATGGCGGTGCTGGAGGCCGACGACCTGCTTTTTGACGCGGACGATGTGCGGCGACTGTTTCAGCTTTCGGGAGCAAATGTAACAGATAGCGAAATCGACGGAATTTTGAAAGAATCCGTGGGCTATCCGCTGGGCGTAGCCATCACCGCCCGGTGTATGTCTCCGGGCAAGCCGTGGACGCCGGAGTTGGTGGCGCGGGTGTTCCGGGAGGTGTTTCTCTACTTTGAAACCGCCATCTACCGGCGCTTTGACCTGCCGGTGCGGCGCTTCCTGTTGGAGCTGGCCCCCTTTGAAAGTTTTGACTTGGAAATGGCACGGATGGTCAGCGGCGATCCCCGTGCCGGCGAACGGCTGGACTGGCTTCTTCGATACACCACTATGCTACTCTACGACGACTGCCAGCGCTTCCACTTCTGGTCGGGTTTCCGAGCTTTTCTCCTCTGGGAGATGGAACGGGAGTATACCGAGGAAAAGCGCAAAGCGCTCTTCAGCCGGGGCGGGCTGTACTATGAGCTGAAGGAGGACTACGCCCACGCTCTGGAATGCTACACCAGCGGCGGTGACCATTCCAAGGTCTCCGAGCTGCTGGTGCGCAATGCAGAACTCCACCCCGGCATGGGTCACTATGCCGAGATGGAAAAATACTACCGCAGCCTGCCGGAGGCGGAAATTCTCGCATCTCCCTCGCTGATGCAGGGCATGAGCATGCTCTGCGCGCTGGCGATGGACTACGAAGGCTCGGAGCGCTGGTACGGCGAGCTGCAAGCATTTGCCGAGCGCTGCGGCAGGCAGGACGCCGCCGGAAAGCAGGCCCGCAGCCGCCTTGCATGGCTGGACATTTCTCTCCCCCAGCGGGGCGTGAACGGTCTGACGGAAACCATTCCCGCCGTGTTCCGGCTGCTGATGAACAAGGAAGTGACGCTGCCGTCCTTCTCCGTCACAAGCGCGCTGCCCAGCATCATGAACGGCGGCAAGGACTTTTCCGAATGGAGTAAAAAGGACGACCTGCTCTACAAGACCCTCCGTCTCCCTGTGGAGACGGTACTGGGGAGGGACGGCGTGGGTCTTGCGGACTGCGCCATCGCCGAGAGCAAGTTTGAAAAGGGGGAGGACGTGGCCGGTCGAATGCTGTCCCTTCTCCCACAGCTGAACGAGGTCCGCAACCGGGGTACGCCGGACATGGAGTTCGCCGTCAGTGGACTGCTGGCCCGCAGCCAGCTGGCAAGCGGACAGCCCGCCGACGCGCGGCGCACCATCGAGGTGCTCCGTGAATGCTTTGCCAAGCGCGGTTTGACACGCTTTCTGCCCAATATGGACGCCATGCTCTGCCGTATTGACATGCACACCGGCAACCTTGACGCGGCGGACGCGTGGTATCGGGAAAAAGCCCCGCGGGAGCCGACGCACCTGAACGTCATGCGGCGCTACCAGTATCTCACCCAGGCCATGGTGGAGCTGGAGGACGGCAGGCCGGACACGGTGCAGCTGACGCTTGCCCCGCTGGAGCCGTACGTCCAAAACTGCGCCCGCATCATCGACGGCATTCACCTGAATGTCCTGACTGCCATAGCCCTGTACCGCAAGAAGGACGAGGGGTGGCGCGAGCGATTGACGGTGGCGCTGGACGCGGCGGCGGAGTACCGCTTCATCCGCACCGTCAGCGTATACGGCACGGCGGTGCTGCCGCTGCTGGAGGCACTGGACTGGGACGGCAACAAAGCATGGCGCAAGCGGCTGATGGCGGCGGTGCGGACGCAGGCGGCGTTCTACCCGCATTTTCTCGAACCCCGCCTTGCCCCCGGTGAGGAGTTGACACCCACGGAGCTGCAAATTCTCCATCTGCTCTGCGCGGACAAGTCCAACGCCGAGATCGCACAGATCATGGATGTGAAGCTGCCGACCGTGAAGACCCATGTCAGCCACATCCTCGACAAGCTGGACGTGAAGCGCCGGGCGGAAGCCAAGACAGCAGCGAAGAAGCTGCATTTAGTGCAGGACGACCTGTAAAAACAGCATCCGGCAGATGTCGAATTTCCATATAAAGGCAAGATGATTTTTCAAGGAGGAAAGATATGAAAAAACGAGTATTGAGTATGTTCATGGCGCTGGCGCTTTGCCTGACGCTCCTGCCCGCACCCGCATGGGCGGCGGAAGCGGACGCGCCGGAGGGCGGCACCATCGTGCAGGAGGAGCGGCAGGAGAAAGCTCCGGCTGCGGAATCGCCCGCCATATTGGAACAGGCGGCGGAAAATGGCATTGCCGCTCAGAACGGCGGTGACAGCACCGTGGAAAACGCAGTGGCGGAGGTCACCAGCGGCGGCACGACCACGCAGTATGCCCGCTTCACCGATGCGCTCGTTTACGCGACCAAAAACAACGGCTGCACACTGAAGCTGCTGGCGGACGTGACCGGAACGACAGTGATGATCAACAATCCGTTCATCTTTGATCTGAACGGTCACCGCGTCGATGCACTGAGCGTGGATGCCAAAGCGACGATCAAGGACTCCGGTACGACGAAGGGCAGCATTGGTAAGGTGACGGTTTCCGATACTACGGTGCCCGGTCTGACCCTCGGCGATCTGCTGGAGGAGGGCTATGCCTTCAAGTACGGAAACGGTTACTGGGCGAATGACAGTTACCTCCAAACAACAGAGGGGTCGTTTGTCACCGTTGAGAAGGCTCCTATCCAGAGCGTCAATGTGTACGCAAAGGACAAGAACAATCAGAAAATCTTGACCATAGCATATGGTGCGACGGGAGAGGTAACACTGGTCTCAAGCTGCAAACTGAGCGAAACGAGCGGAGAAAACCTCAGCTGCGCGTGGTATAAACTTACGGACGATACGGCGATCCCCCCGCTGGACGGGGCAACCGGCACGCGTTATACGCTGCCCGCCGATCTTCCTGCCGGGACGTACACCTACCGCGTCACCTTCACCAGCGACTACTATTCCAAGAGCGCCGAGATCACCATCACCGTCACCAAAATCGACCTCGCAAATGCCACGGTCACGATCGACCCGTGGCACGCGGACGGAAAGTTCAGATTCTATCCCTATGCTTCTGAGACTGCTGCGCTCAGCTCTTTAAGCGCGGTCAAAGTGACAGCGAATGGTAAGGAATATACGCTGAGCAATAATGACTACACCTACGAAGGTGCCACTGCGACTCGGGTTGGCAAATACACGCTGACCATCACGGCCAAGGATTCCTGTGCGAACTTCAAAGGCTCTAAAACTTTCGACTGGGAGGTCACTCCGTACCAGCTGTGGAGGCCGGAATTCCAGAGCAGCCAAACGTACACAAAAACCTACGACGGCACCACCACCCTGCCGGGATCGTATACATGGCTTGCCGACTTCTTCGGCAGGGAGGGCACTGATAAGACCGTTACGTTGAAATCAGGCGATTACGAAGTGACCGCCGCAGAGTTTGTCTCCGCTGACGCGGGCGAGAATAAGCCCATCAACCAGACGATCACGCTGAAAAACGACAACTTCGTCTTTTACCCGACCGAGATTGTCAACGTCAAGGGAATCACGACCACTGACAAGACCTTGACCTATACGAATTTCACGCCGACGGAGGCCTACCCGACGGGGGGAACGACCTTCAACATCGAAAAGGCCACCATGCCCGACTTCGACAAAGAAGTCACGCTGGACATCGTCAACAATCATGCGGATACCTATACGGTCGATCTGTCCGCGCTGCTGCCGAAGCTGGAAAGCCCCAAGAAATACGGCGAGGTGACGTATGAACTGGGTGCTGTCAGCATCAACGGTGGTTATTACAATGCAACGAAGGGGAGCGCGGAAGTCAAGGACGGCAAGCTGATTTTGCCCATTCAGGCCGTGGAAACGAAAGAAACAGGCAGCATCGGTTCTGTCAAGGTCAATGTCTCTACGACCAACTATCAAGACTTCACCCTGACCGTCAACGTCAATGCTGCCAACAAGAGCGGCTCTTCCTCCGGCGGCGGCGGTTCCTCCTCTGCCAGCAAGACGAGCACCACCACCAACGCCGACGGCTCCGTCACCAAAACCGAGATCAAGGCCGACGGCACGGTCATCGCCACCACCACCGCCAAGGACGGTTCCGTCACCCGAATCGAGACCAAGCCTGACGGCAGCTCCGTGACCCAGCGCACTCTGGCCGACGGCTCCACCGGCACGGTGAAGACCGACAAGAACGGCCAGACCACGGCGGAAACCACCCTCAGCAGCAAGGCCATCGAGGACGCAAAGAAGTCCGGCGAGGCCGTCAAGGCTCCTGTGGAAGTCAAGGCCACCCGCAATTCCGACACCGCCACCACCGTCAAGATCGAGCTACCCAGAAACTCCGGCGAAACCAAGGTAGAAATTCCTGTTTCCAACGTTAAGCCCGGCACGGTGGCCGTCCTCGTCCACGCGGACGGCACCGAGGAGATCGTCAAGAACTCCCTGCCCACCGAGGACGGCATCCAGCTGACGGTCAACGGCGGCGCGACGGTCAAAATCGTTGATAATTCTAAGGATTTCATCGACACCCGGAGCCACTGGGCCAAGGACGCCATCGACTTCGTCAGCGCCCGCGAGCTGGTGAACGGCATGAACGATTCCATCTACGCCCCCAACAACTCCACCACCCGCGCCCAGCTTTGGACGATTTTGGCGCGGCAGAACGACGCAGATCTGAACGGCGGCAATACTTGGTACGAAAAGGCGCAGTTGTGGTCCAAGAATAAGGGTATTTCCGACGGCACGGAGCCCAACGCCGCCATCAACCGCGCCCAGATGGTCACCATGCTGTGGCGCACCGTGGGCCAGCCCACGGCGGGCGGTACGGCGAACTTTACCGACGTCCCCGCTGACAGCTACTATGCAAGCGCAGTGGCCTGGGCCGTGGAAAACGGCATCACCGACGGTGTCGGCGACGGTCGCTTCGACCCCGCCGCCACCTGCACAAGAGCACAGATCGCAACCTTCCTCTGGAGGGCCATGGCTGAGTAAATCAAGCAACTGCCAGATCATCTATTCGCTGGCATAATTCCACAACAGGCAAAGGACAGCGCGGCGGACGGTCAACAACACCGGCCTCCGCGCTGTTCCCTTTTCACCACAGGAAACTCTGTACGCCATTCACACGCTGACCATTCAGGCCCAGTCCTCCGGCGGATCTTCCTCTGGTGGCGGTTCGTCCTCTGACCGTGACAATTCCGGCAGCACCGGAAAGGTGGAGACCACCACCAAGCCCGACGGCACCAAGATCCAGACCGAGACCAAGAAGGACGGCACGGTCATCGCCACCACCACCGCCAAGGACGGTTCCGTTACCCGAATCGAGACCAAGCCTGACGGCAGCTCCGTGACCCAGCGCACCCTGGCCGACGGCTCCACCGGCACGGTGAAGACCGACAAGCACGGCCGGACCACGGCGGAGACCCAGCTGAGCGGCAAGGCCATCGAGGACGCCAAGAAGAATGGTGAGCCTGTCAAGGCCCCTGTTGAGGTCGAGGCCACCCGGAATTCCAATACCGCGTCCGTGGCGAACATCGAAGTACCCAAGAGTGCAGGCGAGACCAAGGTGGAGATTCCTGGAACCAATGTGAAGCCTGGCACGGTGGCCGTGCTTGTCCATCCTGATGGCACCGAGGAGATCATCAAGAACTCCGTTCCTACCGAGGATGGCATCCAGCTCACCGTGAACGGCGGCGCCACCGTGAAGATCGTGGATAATTCCAAGGACTTCATCGACACCCGTGAGCACTGGTCGAGGGATCAGGTGAACTTCGTTGCCGCCCGTGAACTGTTCCAGGGCGTGGGCGACAACCAGTTTGGCGTGGGGCGTCCCATGACACGCGGTATGGTGAATACCGTACTGGCGCGGCTTGCCGGCGTGGACACCACCCCCGCTGCCGGGCAGAACTGGTATGATAAGGGCATTCGCGTGTCCGAGCTGCGGTATATCACCGTGGAGGCGGCACTGGCGGGACGGGCCACCATCACCCTCAACTGTGATTCACCTGTGACGCGGCAAAAAGTGACAAGGCACTATAAGTAAACACCGAATCGCACAGAGCAGGCATTTTGGTCTGATGCTGTGCGATTTTTTTACCGGGTAGAATGCCAATCTGCACAGGCGCTTACTATGCAACGCCATTCTCAGCATCTACGCATAGTGCATCGCGTCTCATACTTTGGACGGATTTACATTTTTCAAGGACTTTGCTACAATAAAACGAAAAGAAATTTATAGGGCAGAGGTTTATGACAGCGAGGGTACCCTCGCTGTCCCACGGGGTTCCCCGTGGGACAATTCCTCTCTGCCGCAGGGAGGGAAGTCCGTGACCGACAAAAATGCCATCATCGTCAAGCCGTCTACCGCACAGGCGTTTGAGACCCTTTGGAAACGCGGCAGGGTGCTCTTTTTCAGCGCACCCTGCGGCTTCGAAAAGACAGTGCTGGCCGATACGCTGTTGGATGGGCGGCCCGTTCTGCGGCTGAACGCGGCAGATATCGGCTTTGCGCTGCCCTCTCTGGAAGATGCGTGGGACATCCTGCTGATCGACAACATCCAGGATATGCAGGAGGAACGGGACTGGCAGGCTCTGTGCGCGCTGATCCGCGAAAGCACCGACCGACGCTTCTTGCTGCTCTCACGCGGCATACCGCCCGCCTGCCTGATGGCGTTTCAGTATCAGAAAAGGGATGAGGCGTGGCGCGGGCCGCTGACAGCGGCACTGGCGCTGGCGGAGGAATACCGCTTCATCCGCACCGTCAGCGTTTACGGCGCGGCGGTGCTGCCGCTGCTGGACGCGCTGGAATGGTCGGGAAACGCGAAATGGCACAAACGGCTGATGGCGGATGTGCGGGCACAGGCCGCCATATATCCCCGTTTTTTGCAGCCAAGGCTTTCCATGAGCGAGGCACTGACGGCAGCGGAGATGCAGGTGCTGCGGCTGACCTGCGCGGACAAGAGCAACGCGGAGATCGGGGAGATCCTGAGCATCCGGGTCTCCACGGTCAAGAGCCATGTGAGCAGCGTGCTCAGTAAGCTGGGTGTGAACCGCCGCAGCGAGGCCAGGACAGCCGCGAAAAAGCTGTGGCTCATTTCCGAGGACCAATAAAACAATGCCCGAACAGAGCGGGTTTCATATAGAGGTATACACATATTCCGAAGGAGGATCCTATGAAAAAACGAGTTTTGAGCCTGTTCATGGCTCTGGCGCTCTGCTTCTCCATGCTGCCAACGGCGGCGCTGGCGGAGGAAGCAGGCGCGGCACCGGACGCCGCAAATGCCGACAGCACTTACACCACCGGTGAGGATGCCGGGCTGGCTGGCGGCGAGGATGACAGCGCGCCGGAGGGCACGGACAGCGGCGAGGCGCAAGACGGCGAAGCGGATACCGCAGTGTCGGCGGTACAGGAAGCTCATCATGCGAATCACTGCGTCTGCGGTAAGGACAGCACAACGGTCAACGGTCATACCCATAGCACCAACACAGAATGGAAGGCAACCGATTCCCTGCCTAATTCTATGGGCAGCTATTATCTGACGCAGTCTGTGTCGGGGAGCTGGACTGTGCCAACGGGCGAGGTCAACCTCTGCCTGAACGGGCAGACGATCAACGGCAAAATCACCGTCGGCAGCGGCGCGACGCTGACGCTGACCGATTGCAGCAGCGATAATTCAGGCAAGATTCAAGGCGGAGTGACCGTCAACGGCGGAACATTGGAACTGTACAGCGGCACGATCACCGGCGGCGTCCAGGTCGGTCTGCATAGCAGACCTGCGACCGGCTCGTCCTTCACTATGTACGGCGGCACGATCTCTGGCAACACAGACACCGGCGGTGTGTTCCTTGTCGGCACGACGAATGATACCGACCCGCCGAGCTTTACCATGCACGGCGGCACCATCTCCAACAACACCGCAGGTGCGTCTGACGGCGGTGGCGGCGGCATCTATGTCGGCGAGAAGTGCAGCTTCACCATGGACGGCGGCACCATCACCGGCAACACGGCAACCGCCGGCAACGGTGGCGGCATCTATATCCACTTTAACGCCGGCAATGTTTCGATCTCCAACGCCACGATCACAGGCAACAAGGCGTCCGCCACGGGGAATACAAGTTATGGCCACGGGGGCGGCATTTATTCGGAGAGAGGGGTAACCGTCGAGAATGTGACGATCACCGGAAACAACAGTACCTTTGAGGGCGGCGGCATCTATGGAAAGGGCGCTATTACCCTCACCGATGCTACCGTTACCGACAACAATCAATATGACGTTTACTACGGCGGAAGGGAAAGCAACACTCCTGAGCTCACTATTTCCGGCTCGGTGAAGGCCGGTTATTACGCCAATGAAGCTTGGAAGCTGCCCATTCTTGTATCAGGCGCATTGAGAGAGGATTCGGTCATCCGTGTGGGCGTGCGTGAAGGCATAAATCTTGGGGCCATCGCCGAACCGGCAAGCGGCGTGACGCTCCGCGCCGAGAACTTCAAGGCGGATGCCGCCGACTGCGTGACCAGCCTGGGCGATGACGGCAAGGTCTATCTTGTGCCCTGCACGCACGAGATGGACGATACCGGCTACACCTGCAAGAAGTGCCATACGCAATTCGACGCGCGCGTGGGCGAGAGCGCCTATTATCAGACGCTGACGAAGGCGTTTGATGCAGCCAGAGGCAGCACCGTGACGCTGCTGCGGGATGTGACGCTCACAGGAAATTGCTCTTCTGACACCTACTCAGCGACGCTGGATCTGAATGGCAAAACTGTCAGCAGCGATCGTTATTACATTCATGTCGGAGGCGGGAACAAACCCAATACTCTGACGGTCAAGGATTCCGGAACAGGCGGCGGAACGCAGCCGCTCACGGTCAAGTTCCTCGTTTACTCCAACGGAACGTTTGCAGTCGACAACTCCTACACCGGCAAGATTTCGCGCGTGGAGCTGCAGGCCGGCGGCGCATTGGAGCGCTTTGGCGGCAAAATCGGCGAGTTGGCTTTAAGCAATACTGCGGGCGGCTCCACAAGCACAGGCTACAATCTGAAGCTGTGGAATGGCAATACAAACGCCTGCACCATCGGCAAGTTCACGGATAACAATAAGAGCAAGATCCTCACCGTTAAAGACCTGCTGAAAACCAACCATGCGAAGTGCGAGCTGTACGGCGAAAAGGGCGACACTTGGAGCATCGTTGATAAGAGCACTAAAATTGTGGACTTGAAGGGTTATACAGCGTACAAGGTGCAGTTCCCGGAGTGCGTCCATCAGTGCGCCGATGACAGCAACCCCGTGTGCTCTGTGTGCCACAAGAACCTGTATACGAAAATTACCGCCCAGAGCACCGACGGCACGACCAAGACTGCCTACTTCACGGCAGACAGTGCGCTGGAACACGGCTATGTAGAGGCCATCCAGACCTTGAACGGCTGGAGCGCAGCGGGCTGCACCGAGCCGACGCTGACCCTGCTGCGGAATATGGATGTTTACAACACCTCCATGCCGCTGACCGGCACGCTGACGCTGGAGGGCGGAACGCATACCGCCAAGAATGTGACGGTCGCTGAAAACGCGGACGTGACCTTTGCCAGCGGCAGCTATCGAGGTGCGACCATCAACGGCACGGCGACGGTGAAGGAGGGCGTCACATTTACCGACGCCGGCGTCACGGTGAACGGCACGCTGAACGCCAAGGGCGGTACCTTCGATGGTCCTGTCGAATTCAACGGCAGCAGCATCGCGAACATCAGCGGCGGCATCTTTACCAGTGATGAGGTGCATCACGGCGTTCAGTTCCTCAATTCTTCTGTCACGGGCACGATTTCCGGCGGCACGTTTGCCTTCGCGTGGTTTTACACCACCAAAGTCAAGCTCTCCGGCGGCACATTTACGACAATCAAAACCAACGGTGACCGCAATCTCGCCGACCTGCTGGCGGAGGGCGCGGCGTATTACAAAGCAAGTGATAATCAGGCTGTGACCAATGATAGATTGAATAAGCTGGAAAATGTCAAGGTCGTGTCGCATACGCACAACGGCGGCACGGACGGCAAGGGCATTTGCAGTGTCTGTAAGAAACAGATGGCGGCGTCGCTGACCGTCGGCGGCAAGACGAGCTGGTACGCGGCCTTTGCCACTGCCATCGAGGCGGCGAACGCGGCGGACGGCGAAAAGACCATCACGCTGTATCAGGATGTGAATGGCTATGCCGGCGGGCATTCGACCACCTATGAGCTGACCCGCGGGCCGGTGACGCTGGCGACCGGCGGGAAAACGGTCACGAGAGTAAACCTCACCGCCAAGGGCATTTCTCTGACGGTCACAGACGCCGGTACGCTCGAAACTGTGAACGCTGTCGGCAGCGGTGCTGTGGTGCAAAATTCTACGGCCAAAATCAACTATATCACTGCCGAGGACGGCGGCAGGCTGGAGCTTAACGGCGGCTCATACACGAGCTTGACCGTCAAGGTCGGCAGCAGCGCCAGCCTCAGCGGCGGCAGCTACGGCGAGATCGAGGGCAGCACCGGCTATGTCAAGCCCTACGCGCTGCTGGCAAAGGGGTACGCTTACAAAAGCACAAAGGATAGCAAATGGGTCTCCAACGCCAATATAACCCTGTCAAAAGTCACCGTTGAAGAAGCGCCCTTCGAGGTCGAGAAGATTTATCCGAATAACGATACGAACTACACCGGAAGCTCGGCGTTTGCGACGGACGGCAACATCACGCTGACCGCGGTGATCAAGCCCGGAACGGAGAATGTCAGCTACCAGTGGCAGCTATTTAGAGAATCAGACAAAGATTGGCTCAGTAGTCAGTATTTCCACACAGTGAATAATGCGACGCATACCGGGGCGGGAAGCAAGACGCTCTCCATCAGCAATCTGCCGGAAAACAGCAGCTACCAATACCGCGTTCATGTGTGGAGCGACAACGGCTACCAGTGCGACAGCGAGCCGTTCACCGTGACCCGGCATCAGCATAGCTGGACGTACACAGCAAGCGGCGCGACCATCACTGCCACATGCAGCAAGTGCTCCGCCAGCGGCGGCAGCGTGACCATTGCGGCCCCCGCCGAGCTGACCTACAGCGGGGAAGCCAAACCCGCCACGGTGACTGCAAGCAGCGATTGGCAGGGTCCGGCGGCGAGTGGGATCACCATCAGCTACGAAAAGACGGGCACGTATGGTCAACAGATATTGGAAAACGGCGCGCTCCCCACGAATGCCGGTACCTACACCGCCAGCATCACGCTGAAAGGCGCGGACGGGCAAACCGCTACCGCCAGCGTGGAGTATACCATTGCAAAGGCTACGCTGACCGTCACGCCCGACGGCGGCCAGAGCAAGAAGTTCGACGCGACCGATCCCACGCTGACCTACGCCTACTCCGGCGGAGTATCCGGCGAAACCCCAGCCTTCGATGGTGCGTTGAGCAGAGCCGAGGGCGAGGATGTGGGTCAGTACGACATCACAAAGGGAAGCTTGGCACTCAAGGACAGCGGTACCTTTAAGGCCACCAACTACAACCTGGTGCTGGACACGGCAGTGGTTACCTTTGAGATCACCAAGGGAACCTACGGCGGCTCCACTCCCACCAAGACGGTGAATATTCTGAAGAACTATGCCGGTGTACAGACGGGTACGTTGACGGCAGCCGATTTCTTCACCACCGCTCCTCCCGAGGCGAAGATCACAAATGCGGTTCCGAATGCTGCCTCCAGCAATATGATGAGCACCGTGGGTACGGGTGCTTCCGGCGATTTCAACTACGCCAGCAAGATGAACATCACGGCTGCATCGGATGAGAGCTGGACCGTCACCATCAGCAGCAAGAACTATACGGACATCAACGCCACGCTGACCTTCAAGCTCGTGGATAAGACCAACGTCAACGCCCAGATCACCTTCCCCAACGGCACACTGACCTACAACGGCGTGGGACAGAAATACGAGAAGGCCACCACCAGCACAACCGCAGCTGGCACTCCCGTATGGACTTATATCTATGCGCCTGCCGATGCAACCGCTAGTCTGGACAGCGCGGGCCTCCCCAAGACCGCAGGCACCTACACCGTGACGGCCAAGTATGAGGATGACGCCCACATCGGCACCAAGCCCGCCACGCTGACCGTCAGCAAGGCAACGCCCACCGGCGCGCCCACCTGCACCAAGATCACCACCAGCGGCAAGACGCTGGCAGACGCGCCGCTGGCCATCGGCACCATCGCTCCCGCAGGCGGTACGCTTGCGTGGGATATGGCTGCTACCACAGTCGTTGCGGCGAACACCGCTTACGGCTGGACCTACACCCTGGCTGATACGGCCAACTACAAAGCTCTGACCGGCTCCCTTACGCCTTATGCGGTGTCCTCCGGCGGCGGTGGCGGCGGCAGCAGTGCAGCGACCCCGTCTGTTTCCGACAAGGCAGCTAAGGAGCTGAAGAATGCCAAGGAAGGCTCTACCGTCACCATTGACATGAAGGGCGAAACCAAGCTTCCTGCCAGCGTTACCAAGGAAATCGCAGGCAAGGATGTCACCGTTGAACTGGATATGGGCGGCGGCATGGTCTGGTCCTTCAACGGTCTGGATGTTCCGAAGGGCGGTGTGAGTCTGGACCTCGGCGTTAAGACCGGCACAAAGACCATTCCCGCCAAGGTCATCAACGCCCTGACCGGCGAAATGACGACAATTCAGCTTCAGCTTAACCACAACGGTCCCTTCGGTATGTCGCTGAAGCTCTCCGTTGACCTCGGCAAGAAGCACGACGGTTTGTACGCCAACCTTTACTTCTACAATCCCAAGAGCAGTGCGCTGGAATTCCGGAGTGCCGGTATGATCAGCGGCGGCAAGGCAAGCTGGGTATTTGACCATGCATCCGATTACGCCATCGTGATCGACAAGGAAAGCCATGAGCCGATGACCTTCACCGATGTGCCTGACACCGCCTACTATGCCGAGGCAGTCAATTGGGCAGTCGCCAAGAAGATCACCGAGGGCGTCGGCAACAAGCTGTTCGGCTCCAACGATCCCTGCACCCGCGCTCAGATCGTCACCTTCCTGTGGCGTGCGGCGGGCAGCCCGGGACCCAAGACCATGAGCGATTTCTCCGATGTTCCTGCGGATAGCTATTATGCCAAGGCAGTCGCATGGGCTGTCGAAAACGGCATCACCGGCGGCACTGGCGACGGCAAGTTCAGCCCCGATGCTACCTGCACCCGCGCACAGGCTGTGACCTTCCTCTATCGCGCATCCGGTGCGCCTGCTGTCAGCGGCAATGCAGCCTTCAGCGATGTGGCAGCCAACGCCTACTATGCGGCGGCAGTCAAGTGGGCGGAGAAGAACGGTATCACCGGCGGCATCGGCGGCGGTCTGTTCGGCTCTGACAACAACTGCACCCGCGCTCAGATCGTTACTTTCCTCTATCGTAACTATCAGAGCAAGTAACCGTATACTAACCCCACAATAAGAACGGCGGCAAAGGATCACCATGTCTAAATTGCACCCCATTTGTTAGACAGTATGGTATACTATCTAACAAGTGGGGTGTTTTGCTATGCCAAAAGGAGTACCAAACAAAC
>OLOF01000389.1_pt1 | contig 22556 bp, 23 predicted proteins | sample 1643121 | NCBI WGS metagenome assembly OLOF01 (sample SAMEA3136677, study PRJEB25190) | human gut metagenome | biome: human gut; feature: human-associated habitat; material: faeces | place: Austria | collected 2013
GAAATATACTCGCTAAAACCTTTGCTTGAAAATCTTATTTCTGTTTCATCTTCTAGTATTTTCTCTTTTATTTTATCTCCATATTCTTTTCCATTACTTGCTATATATTTTATGTTTAAGTTATCATCAATTAAAAATATATCTTTTAAACTTTGTAGATTTCCTTTTCCTAATCCTTGCATTCCTTCAAATGAATTATCTTTTAGTGCATAGTACATATAATATTTATCATTTTCCCCTGTTTGTACTGTTCTTGATACTTTTCCTTCTACTAATAATGTCTCTGGTGTTACTTCTTTTTCCTCTATTCGATTTTCTAATTGATATAGTCCTATTTGTTCTTTTACTGTCCCTATAGCTGTTTCTATTTTTGAATCATTTACTCCATTTAATATTCCTTTATCTCCCATTAACATTCCTATGGATACACCTGCTAAGATTAATAATACTATAATTGTTATTACGAGAGCTATGAGTGTTATACCTCTTTCTTTTTTCTTTAAATTCATCATTAGTTCCCTTTCTGTGGCATTCATGCCTCTTTCGCAAGGATTATATCACTAATGGGGCATATATGTCAATGACTTGTATTCGTTTTTATTATAAAATATTTTATTATAGATTAGTTTGTGAAGGTGAATTTATGTTACAAGAATATAGAAAAAGAGCAAATATTACACAAGAGAAACTATCTGAATTAACTGGATTAGATAGAAAGACCATCTTTAGAATTGAGAATGATTTAACTATTCCTAGAGTAGATAGTTATGCTAAAATTGTTACTTCTTTAGATATGACAGATAAAGAAATTTTCAACCATTTAAGACATTTAGTACTTAATGATGAAAAAAAAGATAAATGAATTTAAATCCATTTATCTTTTTTCATAGCAAAACTGCTTTTATTTTATCTACATATATAACTTTTTAGTATACAACAATATAAGTTATCCTTAAATTCTTTATTTTATAGCTTTTTTACTTTAATTATGCTTCTCTTCTCCAATAAAATAAATATTGTTGTGCAAGACCTGCTAAATCTCCAAACTTTTCTTTTGCTAAATTTTCAATTTGTTTTTTGCTTACTTTATTTTCATCTTCATTTTTTATGTATAAATCATTCATAACTCTTCTTACCCAAACATCTATTGGAAATACTTCAAATCTTTTTAGGGTTGAAAATAACAAAATACAGTCTGCAACTTTTGGACCTACTCCTGATAATGTTAAAAGTTTATCTCTTACCTCTATGGTGTCTGAATTATTTTGTAATTTTTCTAAATCAACTTCTTTATCTAATATCATTTTTGTAGTTTCATATAATCGTATATCTCTAAATCCTAATCCTAAACTTCTATATTCTTCGACTGTTACATTTTTTAGTTCTTCTGGTGTTGGAAATGTATAATATTCTTTTCCGTTCCATTCAATTTTCTTTCCATAATTTTTTGATAGTCTTTCTATTATTCCTTTTATTCTAGGAATATTATTATTAGCTGAAATTATGAAAGAAATTATTGTTTCCCATAATTCTTGATTTAGAATTCTTATTCCTTTTCCATATTCTATACTTGTTTTCATATTTTCATCTATCTTTGATAATTTTTCTTTTATTTCTTCATAATCTCTATTCATGTCAAAATATTTGTTTATTTCTTCTTCAAAATTTTCAGCACTACTAACTCCTGTAAAAATGATAGTATCATTTTCTTTTTTCACATTTACTACATTATTTTTCCATATTCCAGTATAACTATCATCATTTTCTTTATTCCATCTAAAACATTGTCCACAGTCAAATATGTCTTTTAATTCAAATGAATTGGGACTTTCTATTATATATTTTTGTTCTTTCATATTTACTTCAATTCCTTTCTCAGGCATATATTAACACAGATAACTTTTTATTCCTAATTACTTAATTTGTATTTTTCTCAAACATAATACTAGATAATTTTTATTTTTTATTTAATATTACTATTATTGTTTTATTTACTTTATATATTTTAAGTGAGTTATAAGTTTGGATAGTTTTTATTTTTTTACTAATTGTAATTATACTATATTTTTGTTAGTTTGTGTATATTTCTACTGTAATTTTACTCTTTACTTTTGTAAAAATCTTGTCTTTTATGCTCTTTTAAATCCTTGTCCTAATACTTCTCTTGAATTTGTTATTATTATAAAGCTATTTTTGTCAATTTTTTTTGCTATTTCTGTTACTTTTGATACATCTCTTCTTGTTACTGCACACATTAATATTAATATTTCTTCATTTGTGTACATTCCTTTTCCATATATTCCTGTTGTTCCTCTTTCTATTGATTTCCCTATTTTTTCGGCTATTTCTTCGCTTTTTTTTGATACTATAAAAATGAGTTTTGTAAAATCTATTCCTTCAAATAATATATCTATTATTTTTCCCATTAAATAAATTGCAATTCCTGAATATAATCCAATTTCTATTTCTCTGAAAAAAAACATATTTAATGTTACTATTATAATGTCTATTATAACAATTATATTTCCTGTTCTAATACTTGGTTTATATTTTTTGGCTATATATGTTACCATGTCTGTTCCTCCTGTTGAACTATTTACTTTTAATATAATAGCCGTCCCTACTCCTATTATTATTCCTCCATATATACATGCTAAAAATCTATCTTGTGTTAGTGGTTTAAATTTATCTAAGCAATCGATAAAAGTTGATAATGATATTGTTCCTATTAATGATTTTACAAAAAAACTTTTTCCGATTTTTAATATTGAAATTAAAAACAATGGAATATTTAATAATATTATTGTTGTTCCCATTGGTATTTTTAACAGGTAATATATTATTGTTCCTATTCCAGCAATTCCTCCTGAAGATAATTGATTTGGTAACAAAAATAATGATATACCTATTGATATTACAAATGAGCCTAATATTGTTCCAAATATTTCTGCTATTTGCTTTTTTATATTGTATTTTTCTTCAATGTGTTTTATATTGTTCATGAAATCACCTTTATATAAGTATTTGTATTTTTAAGTATTTTATGCAAATTAGGGAATTCTAAAATATACAGTTAACCTGTAAAAATATTTTTTATATCACTTTTCCTTGTTTTATATTGAAATCATAAATACTAAATTTTAAAATCTTAAGCAACATAGATAACTAAGGAAATTTCAAAAAAATGTAATATATGTTTGACAAACTTACATGAGAATTTTAAAAAAGCTTTTAATACTACTTGACAATAGCCCTATTATTTGGTATCATAATAATTGCTTAATTATGCGGGAATAGCTCAGTTGATAGAGCGCTGCCTTGCCAAGGCAGAGGTCGCGGGTTTGAGCCCCGTTTCCCGCTCCATATAGATTTTTTAATATTTTTCTATTTTGGTACTATTAATTAAGTCTTTGCATATAATTAATTAGATACGGCGACATAGCCAAGTGGCTAAGGCACGAGTCTGCAAAACTCTGATCCCCGGTTCGAATCCGGGTGTCGCCTCCAAAAATACAGTTTTACAACGTGTTATACAGTTTTAAAATGTGTTAGAAAATCCCTAGAAATAGGGATTTTTTATTTTTTTGTTTTACTCTGTGTTATAATAAATTAAAGTGTCTGGGTTAAAATTGGGTTAAAAAAATAGTCCTCTTTTTCTTTTGCTTTTCACTATTTTATCAAAGTTATAATTTCTTAAATGTTGTCATATCAACGTTTTTTGACCTTGAAATTGCCCATAAAATTTGATTTTTATTGTCGAATATAAAATATTCGTGAAAATAAAAAATAATTGTAAAATTTGTGATGTTTGCTTGAAATATGTAAAAATTTATTGTATAGTAAATATTGTAGGAAATGAGATAGCAGATATGTTGTGGCTACCACTTTCAATACTCGATACATTCGAGAGCAAGGAGGTGGTTGTTTATGGGATTTATATTAACTTTAATATATGCTTTGGGATTCTCCCTAACTGTAAACGTAGCCTTGTTGTGTATTATATACATAATGTGGACTAATAAACAATAAAAAACAACACATTCTGCTTTGACCAGTGGGAATGTGTTGTTATAACAATTTATGTGGTAACCACATTTTCTGTGGCTCTCATTTTCTATCTATATTATACACAGATTTTTAATTTTTGTCAAATGCAATTTTGAAAAACGTTTTATTGTGTGTTATATAAAATTACACTATATTATATAAAATTAAAATTATTGGGTTAAAAATGAGTTAAAATGAAGATTTTAAATATAAAATTGTAGGCTATAAGCGAGTTATAAGCTATACTCAACTTGACTATAGCCTCCATTAAAAAATGATTTTATATGTGACAAAATTTTAGTTATTTTTTTGAATTTGTCCTATATCCGAACAGCTATTATCATATCTAGATTATAATAATCAATATTTCTATTAACCTTACGATTACCTTCATAATTATCCCCCAGCATAGCTGGGGGTTTTCATTGAAGTTAAAAAAAGATTGTAAATTTTTTTACAATCTTTTTTAGCTTTTTATTTACTTTCTATTAATTCACTCTTATACTCTTTATCTCCTACCTTAAAATTAATAAACAATTTTTTAGCTAAATCTTTTTTAGTAATATCAAAAGATACACTATATCCTCCATCGCCTATTGTTCCACCACTACCTTCTTGATATTTATTTCCTTCTCCATCTGTAATATTTAGCATTTCTTCACATTTTTTTCTAAATTCGTCTCCTGTCATGTCTTTTCCTTCACTTATTAATCTTAGGTATTCTTCTGATTTAAAATTCATCACAAATTTTGTTTCTGTTAATGTTATTTTTGATATTTCTAGTCCTGGAATTTCATTTGCTAGTTTTAGGTTTATAGTTTCTCTTTTATTCATTTCATCTGGAATATTAAATTCAAATAACCATTTAGAATTACTTAAATCAATATTTTTAATATTCATTTGGTCATTTTCGCCTTTGCTAACATCTAAATATCCTATATCAAATATTTTTATATATATTTTATTGCTTTTAGGAAATTTATCCCTAGTTTCAATATGTATATCATTAATTGCTGTTTTTTCATTTTCATTTACTGATATATTTCCTATTCCACCACTATTTGCTAAGTATAGACTGTATATATCTTTATTATTATATACTCCAAGTTCTTTTTCCATAAAAATTGCATTATAATCATATTTTTCATTTTCACCAAAATGCATTCCCGAAAATATTTGATAAATATTCTTATTTTCGTCATATACTACGTATGAAAATGATAACATTTTATAATCAAATTCCTTATTTAATTTAAAATTAACATTTGCTTTAAAAGTATCGTCAGTTATATTAATTGAGTCTATTTTAACTCCTATTCCGTCTTGAAATACATAGTCCATTCCTTCTACTTTGGCATAGTTTTTTTCTTTGTCATAAGATAATTTTCCTTTTGTTTCTACTGTTGGTATTTTTTCAAATGCTTGAAACCTATTATCCATATCGATTAATCCATAAAGTTTATATGCAATAATACCTATAATAGCAATAAGTATTATTACTAAAATTCCTACTACTATTTTGTTCCATAATTTCATTTTTTCTTTTTTCATAAATTTCCCCCTTTTCTTCTGTGAAGCCTAGCTATCATGAGTTATCTTTTATAACTTTTAGACCTTTTTTGCTTTGCTCAATAAATTTTCATTTATTTTGCTTTGTACATCTACTTGAATCATAGCATACTTTCCCAAATTCAACAAGTTTTTTCATTATTAAGTTTCTTTTTTATATTTTATAAATTATATTATTTTAGAAGTAGCTTAAATATATATAGCATAAATATTTACCAAGCCAAATATAAAATATAACTATATGAATCTTTTATAAAAAATACCTAAACTTAAAAGATTTTATTATTTTTTATCTAATTATTATGGTTTCTTTTAGTAAATATTTTTATTTTTTAAGTTTAAAATGTATGTCTTTCATATTTGGAAAGGCATTAACTAATCTTCTATGAAGCATAGATTTTTCTCTTAGTTTTTGTTTTACAAATTGTGTTATTTCTTCTGTGTTATCTTTTATTGCTTTTATTCCTTCTGCTTTTATTGCAGATACTATTCTAGATGAAACAATGTTATCTGTAATAAATATTAATAATAGTAATCCTGATATTATATGTAATCCAATATCACTAAGAGATGAATACCAACTAAAAAATATTGGGTTTGTAAAATATGATATTACCATTCCTAAAAGTCCAAATGGAATTAATGTTTCTAAGCAAATTCTTCCATTTATATTATATTTTTTATTACTGTAATCCCACCATCTTGCATGATATTTCTTCTCTAATATATAACTTGTTAAGTATTCTATTACCGAACATATAATTACAGACATAAAAAATAGTGCTATTGGATCATCTAAATATTTTTTTAATAAAATAGTTATTGCTAATGCTCCCCATCCATATATTGGACAATATGGTCCTATTAAAAATCCTCTATTTATAAATCTTTTTTCTTGTATTAACTTACAAATTACTTCCATAAGCCATCCAAAAAATGAATATGTTATGAATAGTAAAAAGTATATTTCTATTGTGTGTAAAAATTCCATATTTTCCTCCTCCTTAATATTCTAAAGTATATCATAAATATTAAAAAAAACAATAAAAAAATGATAGAACTATAAATTTAAAAGTTTATAATTCTATCATTTTTTATGATATTTTAAGAAATTCATATTCATACCCTGAAACTGTATTTGTATCATATTTATATCCTTTATAAACGCCACCATCTTCATCACTTAAATCAATGTCAAGCTTTACAGTACAAACAAAGTGTTCATTTAAGTTATTTATAATATTAATATTAAAACTCAAATTATAATTTATATCCTCAAGATTTATGTTTGCTTCTTGCAACACTTTCCCATTAAATGATACAGTATTTGCATCACTAGATGCTGCATAATTTGTTATAATATCTTGGTTCATATATTCTAAAGTAATTGGGTTTGAGCAATCTGAATAAAATGTGGGTTTTGAATAATCTGTACTATCATTTTGACTATTATTCGTTATTATATTATACTCAATTTTTTCACTCTCCGGCTCTGAAATTTCTTTGTATTTAGCAAAGTCTAATGCATTTTTATAATTTACATATTGATATCCTTTATCTGAACCTGTTGTGATTTTTACATTATCTATATATAATTCTTTAACAGTGTTTTCACTTGTCATATCATATACTGTACTTGTATTATCTAAGTATATTGCAATATCTGAATATTGCAATATACTTAAGTCTTTTAATGATTCATTTTCGCTTTTATCAATAGCATTTGCACTGCTATATACAATTATCTTGTGTATCTTAAATATCGGATTTTTGTTTTCTTCTGCTGATTTTACAATTTGCTTTGTAAATTCTTCTCTTGCAAATACTTCTTTAAAAACTAAATCATAATATAGAAATGATGTGACACATAATATCAATATTAATATTGTAAAAACTAATTTATGATTCTTAATTCTAATTTTTTTCATATTGACTCCTTTTATTTAAGTCTATTATATAACATTTCCATATAAGAAAATACTTTTTTGTGCCAGTCAGGATCACTAGCATATCTTTGATTAACCCCTTCTAATGTTGGTCCATTGTAATACCAAGCACTTGCAGTTTCTCCTCCATATATTTTTGTTCCTGATGGGTTTAAGTAATATTTTACTAGAGATTTTGAAACTGTTTCTATTCCTTCTTCATATGTAGCAAAATCGTATGATGATTCATATGGTGTTTGATCATATGAGCCATATCCAAATAAGTTATGTTTTTCCTGTGCTATTTGTGATGTTCCCCAAGCACTTTCATGTATTGCTATTGATGCTATAAATATCCCATTTACATTATATTTTTTATCTACATTATAAAATACTTCTGCATTACTTTCAAAAATCTTATTTGCATCATTTGATATTCCTTTAAATATTTTTTGATAGTCTTTTAAAGTTAAACCTGTTGATTTATTTAATTCCATATTTATATTAACTTTAATTAAAATTCTTTGAATTCTGTTTTTCTCTACTATATTAGGTGTTACATATGCTGATGTTAGATTTTTTGTTGGTATATATCCTTCAATATTGTCAAAAGACACTTTACACCATTCTTCATTTGGTAATTCTAATAATTTTACATCTAAACTTTGTTTTATTTTAGCAACTTCTTCTGAATTATCATTTGCTTCTTTTCTTAAACTTGTATCTGTTGTTAAATATACAATATCTCCAAGATGAATTTTTAATTTGGCTAAGAAATCTGATGTTCCTATATCTAGTATTTCTTGTACAGGTTCTTGTGTTGTATGTTTTTCTAGTATAATTTCTTCAATAAATTCCCCATTTTCATATGTTTTTACTAAAGATACACTTTCTTTTCCTAATGCCCCTTTTTGTAAAACAATTTGTTCTCCTCTTGGAAGAGTTGCATTTGCTTGAGACTTTATTTCAAAATCTATATTTCTATCTTCAGATACTTGTTCTTTTACTTTTTCAAAACTAGAATTTTCTGAAATTATTTTTTGCATATTTAAGGCTCTTCTATTTATTTCAAAGTCACTAGGTATTGCTGCTGTTTCTACTTTTTCTTTTTTATTTTCTTCTGTTTCATTTGTCGCTGATTCCTTAGAAAATACATCTTTAGGAAATGCAGCTATTATTATTAATATTAGAACTGAAAGAATTATGATTAGATTTGAAAGTCTTACACTTTTTTTATTTTGATGAAATGATGTTTCTTCTGATGTCATTACAACTTTTGTTTTCTTTTTAGTTGGCTTAGTTGTCTTTTTTCTAGTTTTAGCACTAGTATTTTTTACCTGTGCTTCTTGCTGTGTATATCTAATTTGTTGTAATTCTTTGAATACTTCTGATAAATTTCTTTCATCTTTATTATTTACTATAGATTCTTCTTTATCTTTTAACACATATATTCCCTCACTTTCCATAATAATATACATTCATATTATACAATATTAAAATTTTTCTGTCTACAAATTTAGATAAAATTCAAATGGGAATTTTAGAGAATTATTTGTATTTTGGCTATTTATAAAAAAAAGTGTAATTTAATAGCTTTTTTTGTTAAATAGTTCTTTACTAAATATCTACAAATCCCTTGCAAAATCTGTAAAATAGTATATAATATTGGAAGTTAAGAGGTGAAAATTTTGAATATAGAACAAGCAGAAATAGAAATAGGTTATACTTTTAAAAATAAAGATTTATTAAAAAATGCTTTTACTCATACTTCTTATGCTTATGAAAAAAATGTATCTAGTAATGAAAAACTAGAATTTCTTGGTGATAGTATTTTAGAATTCATATCAAGTAAGTTTTTATATAATAATTATACAAATTTACATGAAGGAGAAATGACTAAGGTTAGAGCTACTGTGGTATGTGAAAAAAGCTTATATAAAATTGCAAAAAAACATAACTTTGGTGAATTTTTATTTTTAGGAAAATCTGAAATTGTAAATGGTGGAAAAAATAGGCCAGCTATACTTGCAGATAGTGTTGAAGCTGTAATCGCTGCTATGTACTTAGATGGTGGTTTAGATGTTGCTGAAAAATTTATTGTTGAAAATTTAAAAGATGAGATTAAACTTGCTACAATTCATGTTGGTGATAAAGATTATAAAACTGTGTTACAAGAAAAATTACAAGAAAATGGTGATGTTAAAATTTCCTATGAAATCATAAGTGAATCAGGTCCAGACCATGATAAAAGTTTTGAAGCTCAAGTTATTTTTAATGGTAAGATTTTAGCAAATGGAAATGGCAAAAGTAAAAAAAGTGCTGAGATGCAAGCTGCAAAAAAAGCTTTAGAAAATTTAAAATAGAAAAGAGGTAAATCTATGAAACATCAATATATAATTCCCATATTTGTGCCACATTTAGGTTGTCCAAATGATTGTATTTTTTGTAATCAAAAATCAATTAGTGGTCAAAAAAAGAATATGACAAAAGAAGAAGCAAAAAACATAATAGATAATTACCTAAAAAATTTAAATGATTCAGATGCATTAATTGAAATAGCATTTTTTGGTGGTAGTTTTACAGCAATTAATGAAAATTTACAAAATGAATTATTAGAACTTGCATATACATATGTTAAAGAAGGAAAAGTTGAAAGTATAAGAATTTCTACTAGACCTGATTACATAGATAAAAATATTTTAAAAAGACTTAAAAAATATAAGGTAAAAACAATTGAATTAGGTGTTCAATCTGCAAACGATTTCGTTCTAAAAAGAGCAAATCGAGGTCATACTTTTGAAGATGTAAAAAAAGCTTCTAAGTTAATTAGATGGTATGGTTTTAGATTAGGTCATCAAATGATGGTTGGCTTGCCTGAAAGTACAAGACAAGATGAGATAAATACTGCAAAAGCATTAATAAAATTAAAACCTAAAATGGTTAGAATATATCCTGTTTTGGTTGTAAAAAATACTAAATTAGAAAGGGAATATGAAAGTGGTATTTATAAGGCTTTACCTTTACCTCAAGCAGTTGAGACTTGCAAACAACTTGTCAGAATGTTTTCTGATAAAAATATTGATATAATACGAGTTGGTTTACAAAATACTGATGAAATTTCAGACCCATCAAGTGAAAAAAGCGAAGTTGTTGCTGGTCCATATCACCCAGCTTTTAGACAACTTGTTGAAGCTGGTTTATGGTATGATGCTATTGTTGAAAAAATCAAAAAGTTAAATGTCAAAGTAAAAGAAGTTCAAGTTACTGTAAATCCTTTAGATGTCAACAATGTTATTGGTCACAAAAAAGATAATGTATTAAAACTAAAGGAACTCTATGATGTAGATTTGATTTTAAAGCAAGATAATAATATTAAACAAGGTAAGTCTAAAATTGATATTACTAAAACTTACGCTGATTTTTTGGAAGAAAATGAAACTAAAAAAGAAGTTGTTAAAAAATAAATATTTATCAAACCAAAGTGAAAATAAATTTTAAAATTAAATTTATTTTCACTTTGGTTTGTATAACTTAGAGTTTCATATTGCTTCCTATATAATAAAGAATTATGATTTTCTAAACAAAAATCAAACATAAAGTTATAAATTAATTACAAAAATATGAATTTTTAATACATACTTCCTAAATATGTTTATTAGTGATATACTACACATAAATATTAAATAAAGGGGGAATTAAATTGAAAAAGAAAGTTATAATTATTGTAGCAGTTGTTATTGCTGTTTTGGCAATTATTATTGGAGGTTTTGCTTATTTTATGGCATCTGACTTAAAACAAGAAGAAAAATTATCAACAGAGATGACTGAATTAAATGAATTGCTTAATAAAGAGGAATTTGATAAAAATCTTATTAAAGAAAGATTAGATAGAATTGTCACAAAAGGAGATTATGCTCTTGTTGAAAAAGCTTGTAAACAGTATTTATCTGATGTTTTTAATGTTAGTCAAAAAATAGCAGATACATTAAGTAATGATTCAATCTCAAAACTATTATCAATAGAAAACTATAAAACAGATGGTCCAGAATTTAATAATACCAAGAAATATATTGCTGAAACAAAACAAACATTAGCAGAACTTAAAGATAATTATTATGAACTATTAACAGAAGAAAAAGTAATGTCTTATATTAATGATAAAGGGTTAGATAGTTACTATACTGATTTATATAATAAGGAAGTCATAGGTGATTTAGAAAATGAAAGAAATGATAAGACTGTAGATGAAGCTATGAATGGTATTATTACATTATTAGATAGTGTAGAAAAAATAATTGACTTTTTAATAGAAAATAAAAATGCTTGGCAGGTAGATGGAAAAAGTCTTGCATTTACTTCTGATTCAGCACTTAATAAATATAATGAATTATTAGAAATGCTACCTATAAATTAAAAAATAAGAAAAGTAACTAAATTACACTAGCAAATCTATCGCGAGTCTTTTTAAAGGTCACTTTTACTTGTTATATAAGGAAAAAAATACATTAATTATGCTAAAAAACTAGCAATTAATGTATTTTTTATTTAGGTAGTTTTTATTTACTAAGTTTATATTTTTAAATACAAATCAAAATAAAATTCCACTCCATTTTCCTTATTCACTATTTATAAAATTCTTAATTATTTAAATCTTATACTTTCAAATTCTCAGCATATTTATTATTAACTATTTTCTCAAATGGTACTTTTTTAGTTAATTCTCCTGCTTGTGTCATTACTTCTTGTAATCTTTCAAAACTTTCTTCTTTTAATTCAGGAGTTTCATTCCAAGCTTCAATATCTTTGTAGGTTTTAACTGCACTTTCTAACATTTCTACACTTGTATCTGGAAAGAAACTTTGTATTACTTCTGCTATTTCTTTAGCAGTATTTTCCTTTACCCATTTTTGACCTTCATATATCGCTTCTGTGAATTTTTGTATTATTTCTTCATTTTTTTCTATATAACTCTTTTTAGCAAAATATGCTGTGTATGGTATGTCTCCTGCTGCTTCTCCTACTGATGCTACTATATATCCTTTTCCCTCTTTTTCTGTCATTGAAGCTGTTGGCTCAAATAGTGTTACATATTCTGCATTTCCTGATGCAAATGCACCTGCCATTAAATCAAATTTGATACTGTCGTCTAATATTACATCTGTTTCTGGATTTATTCCATTTTTCCTTAGTACATATTGTAGTGTCATAAATGGAACTCCACCTTTTCTTCCTGGTATAATTGTTTTTCCTTTTACATCTTCCCAAGAAAATTTGTCTGTTTTATTTCTAGCTACTAAAAGTGAACCATCTTTTTTTGTCATTTGTGCAAATACTTGTGTATAATCTTCTTTTCCTTCATTATATACATATATTGATGCTTCTGGTCCGTGCAAATCCTATGTCACTTTGATTTGATAATACTGATGTCATTACTGCATCTGCTCCTTGACCTGTTGTTAATTCTATTTCTATTCCTTTTTCCTTGAAAAATCCTTTATTAATTGCTATATATTGTGGAGCATAAAATACTGAACGAGTTACTTCACTCAACTTTACTTCTGTTAATCCATCTTTGCTATTATTGCCTTTTTTCTTGAATGTAAAAACTCCTAAAATTAATACTAATAATAAAATTATTATCATTATTACATATGTTCTCTTTTTCATTTTTTCCTCCTTTTTTAGTATATTTTATGTTTATTTCTTTAAATTGTGTATGAATTTATTTTATCTATGTTATTTAATTTTTGGTACTCCTATCTTACTATAATTGTTGAGATAGCAACACTATTTACTACTCTATTCTTTCTTTAAATATTTTTCTACCACAATGTCTTTTATTCTATAAATATTCTATTATTTTAAATAATTTAAAATAACAAAACACACCTCCATTTAGTATTTTAAAATAGTTTTTTCTATTTCTACTAAATGTGATGTATTTTGTAATAATTCTTTAATTTCGTTATTTTAAAGCAATTCTATTGGTATTAAATTATTATATTTATCAATTGAAAATATATCTTTAGTTAAACAAATTATTCCACCTTCTCCTGTCCCTATTCTAAATTTCTGTGTAACATCAAAATTCTTTATTGCTTGATATACTTTATTATATTTTTTTGCAAATTTATAATACCACTATAAATTTGTATATTTTATATTTTTTCTTTTATTATTTTACTTAAATCTTCTTGACTTTAATATCGCTTTTTCTAATACTAATACTGCTAAATACATTAATCCTGCAACCACTCCTAAGATGATTACACTTGCCATTACTAAATCTAGTTTAAATACTTGACCTCCATATACAATTAAGTATCCTAATCCTGCTTTTGATACTAAAAATTCTCCAGAAATCACTCCTACTAAAGAAAGCCCTATGTTCACTTTTAAAGAGTTTATAAATGTAGAAATATTTGCTGGTAAGACTATTTTTGTTAATATTTGAAGCTTACTTGCATTATATGTTTCTGCCATTTTTATTAAATCTTTGTCTGTTTTTATAAATCCATTTAGATTTTCTAATATAGTTACTACTAACGAGATTGCAATAGCCATTACTATTATTGCTGGTGTTCCTGCACCTACCCATATTATTATTATTGGTCCGAAGTGCTACTTTAGGTAAACTATTTAACACTACCAAATATGGCTCTAAAACATTTGCTAAAAATTTTGACCACCATAATGCAATAGCTATAATTGTTCCTAATATTGTTCCTAATAAAAATCCTACTACTGTTTCATATACTGTTACTCCTATATGTTTTAGTAAGTCATTCGAGCCTAAATTCATAAATGTTTCGAAGATTCTACTTGGTTTGCTTGTTATGAAACTGTCTATTATATTTAAGTTTGCAAGTATTTCCCATATTCCTAAAAATGTTACTAATATTGCTACTTGTGTTAGAAATATTACTACTTTTCTTTTTTTATTTTTCTTTAAATATTGTTTTCTTTCTTTTGATATTACTAAATTATTCATCTACACCAAGCTCCTTCCATAAAGTATTAAAATATTTACTAAATTTAGGGTTTTCTCGGCAATTTATTGGATTTCTATTTTCCATTTCAAAATCTATTTTGTGTATGTCTTTTACTGTTCCTGGTCTTTTGGTTAAAACTAGAACTCTATCTGCCATGGATATTCCTTCTGAAATATCATGAGTTACCATTAATGTAGTTATTTTTTCTTTTCTTAATATGTTGTATATGTCATTTGTTACCATTATTCTAGTCTGATAATCTAAGGCAGAAAAAGCTTCATCAAGAAGTAATATTTTTGGTTTTATTGCGAGTGTTCTAATTAATGCTACTCTTTGCCTCATTCCTCCTGATAGCTCTGATGGGTATTTATTCCTAAATTCATATAAATTATATTTTTTTAATAACTTTTCTACATATTTTTTATTTTCTTCATTTTCTTTTCCTTTTATTTCTAATCCAAATATAGTATTACTCCATATTGTTCTCCAATCTAGTAAGCAATCTTTTTGTAACATATATCCTATTTTAGGTGAAACTCCATCTACCTTTTCTCCTTCAATATATATTTCTCCATTTGTTTTTGTTTCTAGTCCACTTATTATTGAAAGCAATGTTGATTTTCCACATCCACTTGGTCCTATTATTGATACAAATTCTCCTTCTTTTATTCTAAAATTCACATTTTCAATTGCCAATACTTCTCCTTCTTTTCCTTGATACTTTTTGCTTATATTTTTAACTTCTAATATTGATTCCATTTTATTCCTCCTTTTGTAGCTTTAATGTATATTATGTAAATATGCTTAAAAAGTGAATGTTCTAACCTTATTAAATATTGAAAATCTTAATTTTATAAACTGTTTATTTGTAATTACAAAAAATTTACAACTAGACAAAATTGTGTTATAATTAATTTGTAACTGTTATTATGTCAAATAGCCAAAAACTCATTATGAGTAAATGAAAGGGGGATAACTTTTAGTATTTAATACCTTAAAATTTTTTATACTGCTAAAATTATAGCAAAAGGAGATATTATTATGGCAACTAGAAAAAGAACTCAAAAGGAAATTGAAAAGGATTGTAAAAGAATTAAAGAAGCTGCAAAAACTGCAACAAGTATTAGAGACATCGAAAGAGCAACAAATTTATCTTATTCTGAAATTAATACAACTATGTCAAAACATCCTACAATTTTTAAACGGATAAAAAATCAGTTAGAGGCTAATAAAGAACTGTCCAAAATTGAAAAAAATAATAAAACATCAGCTGATACAGAGAAAAAAGTCACTTTAAAAGTACAAAAAGAAGAACAGAAAAGTATCAACAAAACGAAAAAAAACTCTCAGCTTATAAAAACTAATTGTACTGTCACAAATAAAACAGTTAAAAACTATGTTATTGATGCATCTATCATGGGTATCAAATCTTTACGTGATGACCTTTCTAAAATTTGTACTTCAGAGTCGAAAATTATTTTAACAAGTATCACCATTAAAGAATTAGAAAAAATGCAAAAATTTCGTGATCTTGATGGAATTGATGCAGGTTATATCTTAGCTTTAGCAGCAGAAAATTATACTAATTTTGAAACTGTTTTAATTGATGAAAGGTTTGGAACTTCTGATGATTGTATTATTAATTATTGTGCTGAAAACAACGAAGATGTAATTTTACTTACATCTGATAAAGCTATGGCATTAAAAGCCAGAATGTATAATGTTCAAGTTAATTACCTAAAACACAATCAAGCTAACAATAGTGATTTTATTGCTAAGCAATGTAATTCTAAAATAAGAACTTTGTTTCCTGCAAAGAGAACAGGAAATAAGTTACTAATCTCTGGATTTCATACTAATACAATAAGTATTTGTGTATATTCTAATGGAACGGAATATTTAGATGGTGTTAAAGAACTAAAAATAGGAGATGATGTTTTCGTTGCTTCAAAAAAAACAGACTATATTACATTTGCTCACTACAAAATGATTTCTTTATATGCCGAGAATAATTGTAAATTGATTTATTCAAAAAGATTTTATGATTACAATAATATTGATGTTCCAAAAACATCATATGATTTATTTATTAAAGATTTTAAAAAAACACATAATTTATAATTTTTCACTTTATACTAAAAGTAAACAACATTTCTAGTATCACGTCTAAGGCTGATCATACAATTGTGTGATTAGCCTTCTTTCATATTTTTTGATAAAAGATTATATATCCACTTTTATTTTACTAGAATTTATCTTCAAAATTATTCTTTATTTAATGTATTTAATAAATTTACTTTTTAAATTTTTCTTCTCACAATCTAAAATCCTCTATACAAATTAATTCCTCTATTGCTTCTTTTATTTGCTTATTTTTCATTACTTTATTTATATCTATAAAATTATAGTTGAAATTCACATGATTATTTCCAAATGTAGTAGTTTTAAAATTTTTTATTTCTTTTTGTATATTCCATTTTTCTTTGCCTATGTAAATGATTATTGGGATGACAATAGGTAATTTATTTTGTTTGTTGTTGTTTGATTTTCTCCATTTTTTTATTATATTTATGCACTCTACTAAAGTTCTATATTGCAGATTTGTATCTATTTTGTTTTGGTATATTATTAAGAAAAAAATATTCGGATTTTGTTTTAAATAAAATATTGTTGAATTATAATTATAAACTTTTGAATTAATTTTAGAATAACTCTTTAAATTATTAGATAAAATTTTACTCTTGTCTGATAAAAAAATATTTATTATTTTTGAGATTATTAATTTATTGTTTAAAGTTTGTTTTATGAAATTTCTATATATTTCTTCTCTTTGGTTTATTGTATATTTTGTTTTTTCTTCTGATAATAATGATATATTTTTTAAATTTATTGTATGTATCGTTTTTATATAGTCATTATAATTAAAATAATGCAATAACTAACCTCCTTTTATAATATTAATTTTTTTGTTTTAAATTTGCAATTTATTATGTATATTAATATCATATTTCAGAAATAATTTCAATATTTTTCCAGTATTTTTTGTAAAAAGTTGTTTCTAGGTAATCTTTTTTATTATAAAGAAGCTGAAAATAAGTGATAATTATCTCCTATTTTCAGCGGCTAATTTTTAAAACTATTCTACTTTTCATTCAAAATTTTCCTAACTTCATTTTTAGTTAAATATCTCCATTTTCCAAGTTCTAAATTTTTTACTCCTATTCCTGCTATTTTGCTTCTATGCAAAGCTAATACTTTATGCCCTATTGCTTCACACATTTTTCTTACTTGTCTATTTTTTCCCTCATGTATTGTTATTTCTAATCTTGAAATATTTTTTTCTTCGTCTGTTTTTAGGATTTTTACTTTTGCTGGTTTTGTAATGTAATCTTCTATTTTTACTCCTTTTTTTAATTCTTCTACTTCATTGTTTTTTACTATTCCTTTTATTGTAACAGTATAGGTTTTTTCTATTTCATGCTTTGGATGTGTTACTTTATACACAAAGTCACCATCATTTGTTAAAATTATTGCTCCTGATGTATACATATCTAGTCTTCCTACTGGTACTATTCTTTTATTAGTTTTTACTAAATCTAAAATAGAATCACGGTTAAATTGGTCTTTTACTGTTGTTACATATCCAATAGGTTTGTTTAATAATATATATACATATTCTTTTTCTAGAACTACTTTTTTTCCATTGTACTCAACTATATCTTTATTTGGCACTATTTTTATTCCTAGTTCATCTACTATTTTTCCATTTACTTTTACTTTTCCTTCTAAGATTAATTCTTCTGCTTTTCTTCTTGAGGCTATTCCTGCTTCTGCCATATATTTCTGTAATCTTATTGCTTCTTTATTTTCCATTATATCTTTTCTAATTAATTCAAAATGAATTTATTAGACCTTTCTTTTATTTAATATTCTTTTTCTCTTTCTTTCAATTCTTCTAATATCTTTTCAAAATATTGTGGAATTTTAGCTTCTAAATGCATATCTTCATTAGTAATTGGATGTTTAAAGTCTAAAGATTTTGCGTGTAGACATTGTCCTTTTATATTCCATTCATTTTTGCCTTTTGAATATACTTCATCACCTACTATTGGATATCCTATTTGTGATAAATGTACTCTTATTTGATGCGTTCTTCCTGTTTCTATATTTATTTCTAGTAATGTATATTTATCATATCTTTTTAAGACCTTGAAATGTGTTATAGCTTCTTTTCCCTTTTTTGTAACTGCCATTTTTTTTCTGTCTTTTTCGCTTCTTCCTATTGGCATATTTATTGTTGCATTATTTTCTTTTACAATTCCTTTTACCAAGGCTATATATGTCTTTTTTACTTTATGTTCTTTTATTTGTTGACTTAAATTTATATGTGCTTTGTCATTTTTTGCTACTATTAAAATTCCTGAAGTATCTTTATCTAATCTGTGTACTATTCCTGGTCTTATTTCTCCACCTATTCCTGATAATGAATCTTTACATATTGACATTATTGCATTTACCAAAGTTCCGTCTGGATTTCCGTTTGCTGGGTGAACTACCATTCCTTTTGGCTTATTTACAACAATTATATCTCCATCCTCATAAATTATTTCTACTGGAATATCTTGTGCTTTTAATTCTATTTCAACAGCTTTTTCTTCTTCCATTGTTATTTTATCATTTACTTGCACTTTATATGATGATTTTACTTTTTGGCCATTTACTAATATTTTTTCTGTTTCTATTAATCTTTGTATTGCCACTCTAGAAATATCCTCATATTTTTCAGCCATATATGCATCTATTCTTTTATTTACTTGTTCGATAACTTCTAATTCTTTCATTATTTTCCTTTCATTTATGCATTTAATCTTTCATATATTACAAAATAATCATCTTCATAAATCTTTTTATAGTTTTCATCCTTTGTCTTGTCTATTATCATACTTATTTTTGCATCTTTATACATTATTGCATGTGTTATTCCATATTTTTTAAATATATCTTCATAAAAATCTCCTATGCTTGATACATTTATAAAGTCCATAAATATGTCTTCTTCTTTTCCACTAAATTCTGGAGCGTATAAATCTGCTCTTGAGTCTATAAATACTGGTATTCCTCTATATATCATATAACTTCCATAATTGTATTCATTATAAAATTTTGCTGTTCCTAAGTCTATGTTATTTAATATATAATCACAGGCTTGTACAGGATATGTTGTTTCATCTATATAATGGTCACCTGATTTTTCTTCTGCAAAATGATAACTCATGATTAACATTATTATTATCATTCCTAAAAATGCTAATTTGTTCGCACCTTTTTCATTGTCACTATTTTTAGGTTCTTGATTATATGTTTTTATCATATCACATATTAACCTATTTAAAATTATTGATCCTACTAACACAAACATTGATAATTGTCGCCTTGACATTAACATTAAAAAGCATAACCCACCTATCATAAATAAATCATTTAATCTTATTTTGGTTTTTGTAAATATTAATATTGCTAGAAATATTATTATTGTGGCTAATACTTCTGGTTGTTCAATAATTGTCATTGGCAAATGTTCATTTATATTTTGTGTTGTATTACCTTCCATGGTTTTCATTAAGTATGTATATGGCGTATCTCCTAGTGGTGTTATTAATCCTGTAAATAAACATATTATCATTACTAATATTAACCATTTTATATTTTTATTTTTAACTAATTTTATTTTATATGGATTTTCTAATTCTTTTGCTCTTTTTATTTTTACTCTATCTATATGTTCATTTAATTTTTTCAATTTCTTTTCTAAGACTTCTAGCTTTTCATGTTTTATATTTTTTGTTTTTAGATATTTTATCCTTAGTTCTAATATTTTCTTTTCATTTTTTCTATAAATTATTATATCTCCTAATATAGCTATTATGTATTCTGCTATATATGGTAAGAATAATACAAATAAGAATGGCCATACTGCGACATGTAAATTAGCAATTAATATTGAAATTCCTACTATTCCTATTGCATATCGTTTCTTTTTTCCTTTTAAAAACATTTCTATGCAATAAATCATCCATATAAATAATATAAATGTTACAAGTTGTGCTCTAGCTGCTATATAATCTTTTATTAAATACATTACTCCTACTGATATTAAAAATGATACTACTTGATTTTTTGTTACTTTATTATTTATTATGAATAATGAAACTCCAAGTATCATTGATAAGATACAAGTTATTACAAATATTCCTGTCATTCCAAAACTAGAATAAATTTGATATGTAATTAAGTCATATAACCAATGAGGATATGTATATGCTAAATCTTGATGCCAAGAAAAATGGTCTTGCATATCTATTCCTGTTTCCATTATTTGTTTTCCTATTTCGATTGTATAATATGTGTCGTTTTGTAATGTTACTGGTGTTAATGCTAAACTAAACATAGCAATTAGAATGATTGCAACAATAAAAAAAATCTTACTTGATTTATCTTTTGTTACTAAATTTTGTTCTTCTTGATGTTGAACCTTTTTAGTTGTTTTTTCTTTTTTCATTTATCTACCTCCAAAAGTCTTTTATGAGATTATATCAAATTTATTATAAAAAAACTAGCTTTTATCAATTAAAATAATGGTTTTAAAACATAAAAAACAAACGATATAAAAAATTTGCTTAATTACTTTTTCAAATTTTTTATATCATTTGCTAAATATCTATTACACAGCTTCTTGATTTCCCTCTTCTACTGTTGATTCCTCTTCTTTTTCTTCTATTACTTCTAAGCTTCCTACTGAAACTTCATATGCAATTCTTTCTTCTACTGTTCCATCTTCATGTTTCTTTTCATAAGTTCTTGATTGAACTCTACCTATTAACTTAATTTGTGAACCAACTTCTAAGTTTTGGCAAAATCTTGCATTTCTTCCCCAAGCTATACATGGTATATAGTCTGATTTGTTATATGCTCTATTTACTGCTAATAATATATCTGCTATTTCTCTTCCAAATGGTGTTTGTCTGTAAATTGGTTTTTTACAGATGTAACCAACTAATACTACTTCATTAGTTATTGTATCTTTTTTTACCATTTCATTTTCACTTTGTTCTTCGCTTTCTTCAACTTCTCTTACATCCTTAGCAAATACTGTTAATATTAATCTGTTTTTTTCACTTTCATAACTATTATATGATCTAAATTGTCCTTTTACTAATAAGTGTTTTCCTTCTTTTAATGTATCTTCACCTATTAATCTTTCTGATATTGTGATTGGTATAATATCAGAAATACCACTTAAACGAGGTATTGATAAATTAAAAATGTAAAATCTCTCTCCATAAATTTCATGACTGAATTTTTTTTCTCCTGTAACTTTTCCAACTAATGTTAAATAGTTGTTTTCTAAATAATTTGTATCCAACTTTCTTCCTCCTTAAATTTTATTTATCAATCGTATATTTTTCCTTACGCTCTGTTAACTTACATTTATTATTATACAATATTTTTTTGAAAAAGCAAACACTTTATGTAAAAAAGTAATAATTTTCTATTTTTCACCCCTATAAACTGTGTTTTTTCAAATATTTTTTAATTATTGTCATATTTTTCTATGCTAAACTTTATAAAAATGCGTTAAAAGTCAATATCGGCGCCTTTTTGCATCTATTCTGTAATATTTTTATTATCCTTCATTTGTGAAAGAAAAGAGCTTTTTATGATACAATGGTTATATCTTGTTTTAGGGGAAAGAAATGAAACGATTATTCCTATGTTTACTAGTTCTGGTTGGAATGACGACCAGCAAGGTTGCAGCAGATGATTTCAACATTGCCGCTAAGAGCGCAATGGCTGTGGACGCTACTTCTGGAAAGATTCTCTACGAAAAAGATGCTAATACTCCAATCGAGGTCGGCTCCATCACCAATCTTTTAACCGTCTATCTGGTCTATGAAGCCATTGACAGAGGAGACTTGACTGCCGATACTTATGTTGATATTTCAGACTATGCTTACAATCTGAC
>OLOF01000393.1_pt1 | contig 22476 bp, 24 predicted proteins | sample 1643121 | NCBI WGS metagenome assembly OLOF01 (sample SAMEA3136677, study PRJEB25190) | human gut metagenome | biome: human gut; feature: human-associated habitat; material: faeces | place: Austria | collected 2013
ATATCAGGTGTAGCAGAAGAAGAAATGAAATTCAAGTGGATGAAAAATCAAACAAGTTTAGTTATAGCAGATCCAGAAGTCGATAGCTTGCAAGATTTAGCATTTTTTCCTAATTTAATAACTTTGAAGATAGGAAATGATCATTCTGGGAAAACAGCACCTAATATAGTATCACTAGATGGTATAGAAAATTGTACTAAATTAACAAATATAACTATAATTTATGGACCAGATAAAGATTATAAAGCCTTATCAAAGTTGAAGAATTTAAAAAATTTTATCAAATATGGAGGAAGAGATTATGAAGAAATAATAAGGAATTTAGCAGTTAATAATAGTATAGAAGGACTTACAATATCAGGACAAGATATGAGAAGTATGGACTTGATAAAAAAACTGATCAACTTAAAAAGTTTAACTTTAAATAATTGTGAAATAGTTAAGATAGAAGGCTTAGAAAAAATGAAGCAACTTAAATCTCTTTCATTGGAAACAAATAAAATAAAAGTAATAGAAGGACTAGAAAATCTTATAAATTTAGAAAAATTAGATTTATATAATAATAAGATAGTAGATATAACACCAATTAGTGTAAATTCATCAATAAAAGAATTAAATTTACTAAAAAATCCAGATATAGATGGTAACAGAAATAACTATACTGGAGAAAGATTAGAAGCACTAAATAAAATAGGAGAAATTTTGGATAGAGGTGGAATAATTTACATAGATATAGGTCAAATAAAATTATTTAATAATTACAAGGAACTAGATTTATCATATCAAGGATTAGAGACATTAGAACCATTAGAGGGAATCACAGAATTAAAAAAATTAGATTTACCAGGAAATAGATTAACATTAGAAGATGTAAAGTCACAGGAGATATTAAAAAACATAAAAAACTTGGAAATATTAAATTTAAATAATAATAAAATTACAAATATAAAAGTGATTAACCAGTTAAATAATTTAAAACATTTGTATTTGCTAGGTAACAATAATATAATAGAATTAAAACAGATTGAAGATATTATATCTAATTTGGATGTATTACAAGTATCAACAGAGAGCTTAAAAACAATATTAAATTGTGATGTGAATAAGATTACAACATTAAATATAATGGGAAGCCAATTAACAGAAATACCAGATTTATCAAAATTAACAAAATTGTCAAAACTGAATATAGGCACTAATCCTAATATATCAAACTTTGATATATTATCAAAAGCAATAAATTTAACTTATTTATCAATGTCAAATAATAACCTACATGGAAGAATGATAGATTTTACTAAATTGATAAATTTAGTTTATCTTGATTTAAGTAATAATACATTATGGAGTGAAGAATTAGAAAACTTAAAAGTACTAAAAAATAATACAAATTTAACTATAAATTTATCAAATAATTCAATAATAGATGCAACAGCATTACTAGAATTAAATCCAAATACTAAAATAAATTTAACAGGAAATGTAAATTTATCACAAGAATCAAAAGATAAATTAAAAGAAAGATTTGGAAATAATGTATCGTTTTAAATACAAAATGGCATAAAATATAGTAATAAGAATGTTGTAACTACATGAGAATTTTAAAGATTTTTAGAAAAGGAAAAAGTCTTAGATTTAGAAATAAGTCTAAGACTTTTTTATAAGAATACATTACAACAGAATTGGTTTATAAAGCAAATAGAAATGACAAAACAAATATAAATAAAGATAGTTATTTAAGAAAAATTAAATATCATACCACAAAAATTTAATAGCACTAATTATTTAGATTGCCTAATTTTTTTCTAGAACAGCATAACAACATTTAATCCCATCAACAGCAGCAGACATAATTCCACCAGCATAACCAGCACCTTCTCCACAAGGATAAATTCCATCGATATTAGAAACAAGCTTATCATTTCTAAGAATTTTTACTGGAGAAGAACTACGAGTTTCAACACCTGTTAAAATAGCATCAGGATTAGCAAATCCATCAAGCTTAGTATCAAAATATTTAATACCTTCTAATAAAGTTTGTGAAACGAATTCAGGTAAAATTTCATTTAGATTAGAGAAAGTAACTCCAGGCAAATATGAAGGCTTGATACTTCCAATAAAACTTGAAGGTCTATTTAACTCAAAATCTTCAAACCTTTGAATTGGAGCAAAGTAATTTGAACCACCTAAAGTAAAAGCCTTTTCTTCAAGATTTTTCTGAAAATCAATACCAGCAAGAGGAGTGTTGTTAGAAAAATCATCAGGAGTAACATTTACTAAAACAGCAGAATTTGCATTTATACCATCTCTTAAATAATTACTCATACCATTTGTAACAATAGTTTTTTCATCACTAGAAGAGGCCATAACAGAGCCACCAGGACACATACAAAAAGTATAGCAAGAACGACCAGATGGTGAATGATATGCTAATTTATATTCAGCAGGAGGTAATTTTAGTTTTGTAATTTCCCCATATTGTGCTTTATTAATTTCACTTTGTAAATGTTCAATTCTTACACCCACTGAAAAATTTTTAGGCTCTAAAAATAATCCTTTTTCAAAGACTTTATAAAAAGTATCTCTACTACTATGACCAATAGCTAAAATAACATTAGAAGTATCAATTTCAAAAATTTTAGAAGTATTTACATTTTGTAATATCACAGAGTTTATTTTATTACTTGAAATATTAAAATCTATTGCTTTTGTAGAAAAATAAAATTTTCCACCTTTGGAAATGATATAATTTCTAATATTTGCAATAATATTAATTAAATTATCAGTTCCAATATGAGGTTTTGAAAGGTATAAAATTTCTTCTGGTGCACCAAATCTTACAAATTCAGTTAAAACTTTTTTACATAAAGAATTATTTATACCAGTTGTCAATTTTCCATCAGAAAAAGTACCAGCACCACCTTCTCCAAATTGAACATTAGACAAAGGATTTAATTTATTACCACTTAAAAAATTATCAATATCTTTTTTTCTATCATCAACCATTTTTCCTTGTTCAATTATAATAGGTTTAACACCATTTTCTACAAAACTTAAAGCAGAAAACAAACCAGCAGGACCTGCTCCAATTATTACAGGTGGTTGATTAAATTTAGTGTTAATACTGTCTGTTAATTTCAAAGTAATTGTTTTATCAACATTATTTATTTTATCAAATTTTTTATACTTATTTTCATCTTTTACTTTAATATTAAAACAATAATTGAAATGAACATCAATTTTCTTTCTTGCATCAATAGATTTTTTTGATATTACAAAATCAATAACATCATTTTTATTTATTTTAAATTTTTTGCATATAAAGTTTAAAAGTTGTTCATTAGTAAAATTGTCATATATTTTAACATTGTTAATTCTTAACATACAATTCTCCTTGTAGGGTATTTTTATTATAAATAGAATACATAAAGTATAACATAAAATGCATTAAAAAGCTATTCAAAAATGAAAGGTTTGTGATATAATGCATACAAAAATAAAGGTCAATATTGAATTAGATTAGAAATTGATACTAACTTATTTAACTTAGTATTTTATAAGAGAGGTTATTAAAATGGAAGAAAATTGGAAATCAAGAACAGAGTTATTGATAGGAAAAGAAAACATAGAAAAATTAAATAAATCAAAAATAGCTATATATGGAATAGGAGGAGTTGGTTCATTTGTAGTTGAAGGATTAGCAAGGGCTGGAATAGAAAATTTTGTATTAATAGATAATGATATTATTTCAATTAGCAATATAAATAGACAAATACATGCAAATATAAATACAATAGGAAAAAGAAAAATTGATGTAATGAAGGAACGAATAGAAGAAATTAATCCAAATGCAAGTGTAGAGATATATATGACACAAGATGTAGAAGATGGAGAAGAAAATTTAATAAATAAAGAAATAACATATGTAGTAGATGCAGTAGATACAGTAACGACAAAACTAAAACTAATAGAAAAAGCAAAACAAGAAGAAGTTCCAATAATTTCATCTATGGGAACAGGAAATAAATTAGATCCAACTAGATTTGAAATATCAGATATTACTAAAACATCAGTATGTCCACTTGCAAAAGTGATAAGAAAAGAATTGAAAAAAAGAAACATACGTAATGTAAAAGTTTTATATTCAAAGGAAGAACCAATAAAAATAAAAGAAGAAGAAATTGAATGTGAAAACAGAAGAAAACAAACTCCAGGAAGTATATCATTTGTACCATCAGTTGCAGGTATGATTATAGCTGGGGAAGTTATAAAAGATGTTATAAACAGGTAGAGGATAAAAAATATTTATTTTAATATTAACTTATATAGTTGTAGTTTTATAAACAAGATTATTAATGTATGGTTAAGTTCATTAGTTACAGTAATTGAATTTACTTTATTAATAGTTTCTTTAAAATTAGTAAAAGATATTTGATAGAATAATATAATCAGCAGTTATTTAAAATAAAAAACTGCTGATTTTTACTAATTAAAAACAAATGTTTGATAGAAGCCCGAAATTGTTATATAATAGTAAAAAATAAACAAGGAAGTGGTATTATGCAAGAAGATAAATTGGCTTTATTTGAGGAAAAAGAAATAAGAAGGAAATGGTACAATGAAGATTGGTATTTTTCAGTAGAAGATGTTGTTCAAATCTTAACAGACTCTGTAGATGTAAAACAATACATAAAAAAATTGAAAGCTAGGGATGAAGAATTAAATAATAACTGGGGTACAATTTGTACCCTAGTTAAAATGAAAGCTAAAGATGGAAAAATAAGAAGAATAAGAACAGCAAATACTAAAGGAATATTGAGAATTATTCAATCTATTCCTTCACCAAAAGCAGAACCATTTAAATTATGGTTGGCACAAGTAGGTAGCGAGAGGTTAGATGAAATTGTAAATCCAGAACTTGCTATTAATAGAGCTAAGGAAACATATATAAGAAAAGGATATGAAAATAATTGGATTGTTCAAAGACTGAAATCAATAGAAAGCAGAAAAGAATTAACTGATACATGGAAAAAAAGATGAGCAAAAGATAGAGACTATGCAATATTGACAGATGAAATATATAAAAGTACATTTAATATGAATACTACTCAATATAAAGAATTGAAAGGGATTAATAAAACAAAAAGAAATTTAAGAGATAGTATGGGAAAATTGGAACTTGCGATAACGAATTTAGCAGAAGTTACTGCCAATGAAATGCATAATACTAATAATAGTTTTGGACTAAAAGAACTAAGAGATGATGTACAAGAGGCCGGAAAAATAACAGGCAAAGCTAGAGAAGAAATAGAAGAAAAGATTGGAAAGAAAATCGCAGAAAAAACCAATTATATAAATTTAACTGACAATCAAATAAAACAGATACCAAATAAAGAAAATAAGAAGAATTTATAGATTGTAGTAAATTAAAAAAAGAAAAAATAATAATGACAATTCCAGATAAGTCAAAAAGTAAAAATCAAAAATATATTGGAAATGATAGAAGAGGAGATTATACAAATAAAAATAGAGAACATAAAAAATAAATTGTAAAAAAATTCATATAAAAATATAATTATAGCTAGAAAAATTATAAGAGATGTTATAAGAAATTGAAAAATATTAAACTATAAAAGTTAAAGTTCTAACTACAACCTAATAAGAATACAATTAAACAAAAGTAATCTCATAAAGGAGTTAGAACAATGATAGGTATATCAATCGAAGAAAGAGCTATAAAGCTTGCACATTATATAATAGAATCAAAAGATACAGTAAGAGGAGCTGCTAAAAAATTTGGAATAAGCAAAAGTACAGTACATAAAGATGTATCTGAAAGACTAAAAAAAATAAATCCAGGATTAGCAAAAGAAGTCAGAAAGATACTTGACGAAAATAAAGCAGAAAGACATATAAGAGGAGGAATGGCAACAAAATTAAAATATAGCCATCAAAAATAAAATACATTTAAAATTTGTAGAAATACAGGTTTTAGATGTATTTTTTATATCACACAAAAAACTACTAAAATCATCACCAAACTACAAAAAAAACATAAAATATAATAGCTAACTTTATGAGGTGATATAATGGAAAAAATAAAAAAGGGAGATATAGTAGCAAGAAAATCGTACAACAAAGACATTTTATTCAATGTAAAAAGAATATATAAAGTTAATAACGAAAAAATGGCAATATTAACAGGAATAACAAAAAGGGTAGAAGCAGACAGTAAAATAGAAGATTTAGAAATTGTAGAAAAAGAAATACTTAATGAAAAATTAAATAGGGTTCAAGCTAAAATTGATGCTAAAATAAATGAAACAGTAAATAAATATAAAAACAAAAAAACAAAAGTTAGAGATTATGATAATATAAAAGAAGAAATTATAACTGGAAAAATTCTACACTTAGATGGAGATAAAAAATATAGCCAAAAAGCATATATACAATATAAAAAAATGGGACTAAATGCGATTGTGAAAAATATACCAGAGTATAAACAGCCTACTCTAGTTTACAAGTTATTAAAAATATATACCCCTGATATATTAGTTATAACAGGACATGATGGAATAATAAAAAAAGCCAAAGATTACAATAATATATATAATTACAGAAACTCAAGATATTTTATAGAAACAGTAAAAGAGGCAAGAAGATATGACGAAGCAAATGGAAATAAATTAGTGATATTTGCAGGAGCTTGTCAAAGTTATTATGAAGCACTTATACTAGCAGGGGCTAATTTTGCATCTTCACCAGCAAGAATATTAATTGATTTTATAGATCCAATAATAGTTGCAGAAAAAGTAGCATATACAGAAAGATATAAATATATTACAATTGAAGATATAGAAAGAGAATTAAGAGATGGAAGAAGAGGGATTGATGGAATAGGAGCAAATGGTAAAATGTATATAAAAAAGTAAATGTAACAATATTGTAATATAAATGTAACATAAATAAAATAAACTCTAAAAGAGAGGAACAAAACCCTATGAAATAGCTACTTACACACAAACTGACCGAAAGATACATTTTTTGACAATGTATAGCTAAAGTGCTATAATCTACCTAGTCTAAAGGGAGTAGGTGATGAAATGATTTGTAGAAATGATATAGCAAATCTAAAAACTGACATCTTAGAAAAGGTAGGACAAAAAATAATAGTAAAAGGTTCGCTTGGAAGAAGTAAAGCCTTTGAAAAAGAAGCTACAATAGAAAAAGCATATCCAAATATTTTTGTAGTAAAATATGAGGAGAATAATAGAAATGTAACATATAGTTATACAGATGTTTTAACAAGAACAGTAGAAGTTGAAGTATTTGATGGTAATTCATATAGTCCATTAGTTCCACCACCTGTTGAAACAAAGAAAAAAATTAATTTGTAAATAAGTTAATAAAAGTAATTAAAAAACTATTCTATAATTCAAATATAGAGTAGTTTTTTGTTGGTTTTATTATTATATAGTAAAAATCATCTTTTATCTTAATTCTATATAAGATTTTTTCGTATACAAGAAGTAAAACTTACCTTTTAAAAGAATCTCGATAGCTTTTCTTATTTTTTGTAATAATAAAAAGTTATTAACATATAAATAGTATAAAGAAAAAATTAAGGAGGTATAAAATGCTTGTAAATACAATAAAAGAAAATTTATGTGTTAATAAACTAGTAGCATCAAAAAAAGAAATAGTATTTGTAGAAGGAGATATGATAATACCAGATTCAAAACCAGATATACTAGATACAATTTGTACAAGTGGTGTAATTTGTTTATATAAAAAAGAAGTAATAGATGATAAGGTCAAACTAGATGGAAGTATAAATACATACATAATGTATTTAGCAGACGATAAAAAAGATAAAGTAAGAGGGTTAAATACAAGTTTAGATTTTTCAGAAAATATAAATATAACAAATTGTATTCAAGGAATGGATTGCAAGTTAGACACAAAAATAAAATCGATTGAAACTAAGATATTAAACGGTAGAAAGATAAGTATAAAGGCTACAATAGAAGTAGATATAAAAATATATTCTAAAGAAGATATTGAAATAATAAACAATTTAGAAAATACAGATGAAATAAAAATATTAAAAGAACAATTAAAAGTAAATTCTCTAGTTGGAAATGGTCAAAACAAAATTTATGTAAAAGATAATATATCAATAGACACTGCAGATAATTTAGCAGAATTATTAAGTGTTAATACACATATATGTGATAAAGATATAAAAATTAGTTACAATAAAATATTAGCAAAAGCAGAAGCAGAAATAAAAATGATATATCTAACAGAAGATAATAGGATAAATAAAATTACTAGTAAAATTCCAGTAGTAGGATTCATTGATATACCAAATGTATCAGAAGACAATTTATGCAATATAAATTATGAAATAAAAAATATAATTATAAAGCCAAATCAGGCAGAAGAACATTCAATATATGTAGAAATTGAAATAGAAGTAATAGCAATAGTATATGAAGAAAAAGAAATAAATCTAATTCAGGATTTATATAGTCCATGTAGCAAACTAGAGTTTAATAGAAAACAAGTAAACACAATGACAGATAAAAGACAAATAAAAGAAAGTAAACAAATAAGAGAAAAAGTAAACATAGAAAATTTAAATGATAAAAATGTAATAGATGTTAACGCAACACCTACAATTATACGAGAGAAAAAGGAAAATGATAAAATATCGTATGAGGGAGAATTAGAGTTACAATTTTTATTAGCAGATAATGAGGCTAATGTAGAAACTAGAAACTTAAAAATACCATTTGAGCATACAATTGAAAGTATAGGAAATAGTGAAAATCTTAGTACAGATGTAGAGTTAGAAATAGCAAATCAGGACTTTATAGTACAAGATGGAGGAAATGTCACAAGTAATGTAGACTTATTAATAGATACTAATATGTATAGAAATGCAAAATTAAATATAATGGACCAAATAGAAACAACAGGAGCGATAGAAGATGAAGATTATAGCCTAATAATTTATATAGTAAAAGAGGGAGATACCTTATGGAATATAGCTAAGAAATTTGGAAGTACAGTAGAAGATATTGTAAGAACAAATGGAATTGAAGATGAAAATAAAATATATCCAAATCAAAAATTATTTATTCCAAAATATAAAAGAAAAGGTATAAGTAGTGAAAATGCTCCTATGATTACATATGGATAAAATCTATTCTAGAGCAAAAATAAAAATACCAAATGGTATAAATAGAAAGAAAAAGAAAACAATAGTAATTTTTATAATATTATTAATTGCATTTAGTACAATAAAAATAACACTAGATGCAATTTCTCCAATATTTGATACCTTATGCGAAAATGAAGCAAAAAGTATTGCTACAAAAATATCAAATGAGCAAGCAACAGAAGTGATGAAAGAACATACATATGATGAACTATTCTCAATAGAAAAAGACAATAATGGAAATATAACAATGATAAAATCAAATGTAATTCCTATAAATGAAATAATATCAGATGTTGCAATAAAAATTCAAAATGAAATTAATAATCAAGGTAGGGAGAATATACAAATCGCATTGCGGAAGTTTTACAGGAGTTAAATTATTAGCAGGAAGAGGTCCAGGTGTAAATATAGTGATTTCATCGATTGGAAACGTAGAAACTGATTTAAGAAGTGAATTTACCTCTAAAGGTATAAATCAAACTTTACATAGAGTATATCTGCAAGTGGATTGTGAAGTAAGTATATTGACACCTTTTAAAGATTTAGATAAAAAAATTTCAAATCAAGTTTTATTATTAGAAAATGTGATAGTTGGACAAATTCCGAATACTTATTATAATATACAAGGAACTAGTCAAGAACAAGCAATGGAATTCGTAGAGTAAAAAGGTCACTTTTACTAGTTATATACAGAAAAATATTATAAAAAAATTTTTTCTATATAATAAAAAACTCAGAAGTTTCAATACTTCTGAGTTTTGATGTTTTGATATAAAAAACATATTATCTCTTAGAGAATTGTGGAGCTTTTCTAGCTTTTTTAAGACCGTATTTTTTTCTTTCTTTCATACGAGGATCTCTTGTTAAGAATCCGTTTGATTTTAATGTTGGTCTATATTCTGAATTAGCTTCATTTAAGGCTCTAGCTATACCATGTCTGATAGCACCAGCTTGACCTGTGAATCCTCCACCTTTTACTGTACAAATAACATCATATTTAGCAGTTGTATTAGTAACTGTAAGAGGTTGTCTAACGATAACTTTTAAAGTTTCTAAACCAAAGAATTCATCGATATTTTTACCATTTATAGTTATATTTCCATTACCTTCAACAAGTCTAACTCTTGCAACTGAAGATTTTCTTCTACCTGTACCATAAAAAACTACATTTTCTTTCTTAGCCATATTATTTTACCTCCCATACTTCTGGTTTTTGTGCTTGGTTTTCGTGTTCATTACCTGCATAAACTCTTAATTTTTTAGCCATTTTTCTACCTAAAGAATTATGTGGTAACATTCCTTTTATAGCTAATGTCATAGCTTTTTCTGGATTTTTTTCAAGCATAACTTTTGCAGGAACTTCTTTCATTCCTCCAATATATCCTGAATGATGTCTGTAAATTTTTTGATTTAATTTGTTTCCTGTTAAAACTACATCTTTACAATTTAATATAATTACATGATCACCTGTATCAACATTAGGTGTGTATGTTGGTTTATGTTTTCCTCTTAATAATTTTGCAGCTTCTGTTGCAACTCTACCAAGTGGTTTGTTAGCTGCATCAATTATATACCATTTTCTTTCGATTTCGCTACTTTTAGCACTATATGTTGTATTATTCATGGCAATAATACCCTCCTATTTCTTATTTTTATTTTATATATTTTATACTTATATATGAAACTTAAATATAAAACCACCGGGGAGAGATTTCACATTTAAATCATATTCTAACATTATTGCTAAATAATTTTATTACAAAAACAAGGTTTTGTCAACATTTTTTACAAAAAATTATAAAAGTATTGAATAATTTAGTAATTAAATTTATAATGATTAAGTACAATTATATTAAGTAAGTTTATTAAGAAAAATATATTAAGATAAAAATTAGGAGTGAGGTAATGACAAAAACAGTAGAAAATCGTTCAAGACCTAGAAAAAAAGAAACCTTCATGCAAGGTGTTATTACATTAGTATTTTCACAACTACTAATTAAAGGATTAGGATTAATTTATACATTATATTTAACAAATAGACCAGGATTCGGAGATAGAGGAAATGGAATTGTAGCAGCAAGTTATCAAATTTATGCAGTATTATTAACAATTTCATCAACAGGAGTTCCTAATGCAATATCAAAATTGGTTTCTGAAAGGGTAGCGTTAGGAGACCATAAAGGTGCATATAGGATTTTTAAAATAGCATTTGCCACATTTGCAGTAATTGGTTTGGTGGGAAGTTTAATGTTATTTTTTGGAGCAGGATTAATTGCTAATAAGTGGTTACAGATACCAGATGCAGAAATGACATTAGTTGCTTTATCACCAGCAGTATTTTTTGTAGCAATTTCATCAGTAATGAGAGGATATTTTAACGGAAGACAAAATTTAAAAGTTACAGCAAGATCACAAACATTAGAACAAATATTTAAAACAACCTTGACTATAATAATAGTTGAAATTGTTGCGATAATATCAAATACTTCAACTATTTGGATGGCTGGAGGGGCAACACTTGCAACAACACTTGCAACATTTGTTGGATTTGGATATTTATATTTATTCTATCAAACAAGAAGAAGAGAAGTAGCAGCAGAAATAAGAGAAACAGTAAATTATAAATACGAAAGAGTTAGAAATATTGTAAAAAAGATTTTGTTAGTATCAATACCAATAGCTTTAACAGCAGTAATGTCATCATTAAATAAAAATATAGATTCATTTACAGTTGTAAGAAGCTTAAAACAATTTATGGATGAAGATATGGCTATTGCACAATATGGAATATTGGGAGGAAAAGTAGATACTTTAACAAGTTTACCACTATCATTTAATGTAGCTTTTGCGACTGCACTAGTTCCAGCTATTTCAGCAGCTAAGGCAAGAAAAGACAAAAATGAAATAAAGAAAAAATCATCTTTTACATTATTAACATCAATGTTAATAGGACTTCCTTGTGCAATAGGAATGTGTGTATTTGCAGGACCAATATTAAATTTACTATTTCCAAATGCAAGTTCTGGAACAGTAATATTACAAATAAGTGCATTAACTATAATTTTTACAATTTTAGACCAGACAATAAATTCAATATTACAAGGATATGGTAAGTTAATGATTCCTACGATAGCATTAGGATGTCGGAGTTGTAGTTAAATTAATATTAAATCTAATATTAGTACCAATACCATCAATAGGAGTAAATGGGGCAGCAATAGCATCAGTTGCATGTCATCTTGTAGCATTTATGATATCAATAGTTGCATTAAAACGAACAATAAAATTAAATTTATCATTTCCACAATTTGTTATTAAACCAATAATTGCAACAGGAATAATGGCAGTATGTTCATATTTTATTTATTCTGCATTATCAGGAATAATATCAGCAAATATGGCAACAATAGTAGCAATAATATCAGCAATGATTCTATATGGACTATCAATAATTGCTTTGAAAGTTTTCAAAAAGGAAGAAATAGAGATGTTGCCATATGGGAATAAATTGTGTAAGATATTGGAAAAACTAAAAATATATTAAAATTTAATGAAAAAAAAGAAGGATTTTAGATATTTTTGGCGAATAAAAATAAATAGAAGTACATTTATTGCCTTGTTCACGCAATAAAGTACATAACATTATTATACTTATATTAGGAGGTAATTTAAATGAACAAAGCTGAATTAATCGCAGCAGTAGCTGCAAAAACAGGAGACACAAAAAAAACAGCTGAAGCAGCAGTAAATGCATTTGTTGAAGTTGTAACAGAAGCTTTAAAAGAAGGAGATAAAGTTCAATTAGTTGGATTTGGATCTTTCGAAGTAAGAAAAAGAGCAGCTAGAAAAGGAAGAAACCCACAAACTAAAGAAGAAATCAAAATACCTGCATCAAAAGCTCCAGTATTCAAAGCTGGTAAAGCATTAAAAGATTTAGTAAACGGAAATAATTAATTTTAAATATATATTATATAAATATATGAATTCATATGAAGAGACCTAAAGAGGTCTCTTTTTGTACATATAATCAAATGTTATGTAAAACATTGAAAAAACAACTATATTATAGTATAATGAAACTATAATATACATAAAAGAAAGAGAGGCAGAAAGTATGAAAAAAGAAAATGTTATGCAAAGAGAGAAAGAACGGTTTATAAAAAGAACTGTTTTGGAAGCAGAAAAGAACTTGGAACAAACTCTAAGAGAATTTGGAATTCATGTAACAATAATACCATATAGAAAGAAGGAGTTTTTAAGGATTAAAGAATATATAATGGAGATAAATAAAGAGGCAGCTACAAGACCAATGCCATTTAAGGCTACTATATTGAAGGAGTTTCCAGGGGAAATCAGATTTGCATATATCTAAATTTCTAAAAATATTCATACAAAAAAGACTGGGGTTAAATTCCCAGTCTTTTTTAAATAATATTTTTCTTTATAGAATCCACAACAATAGCACATATAATAAATTCAATAGCAAAACTTAGACTTAATTGGAACATTAATAAGCCAATATAATAAAGAGTAGGAAAAGTAAAGAAAAATATATATGTAAGTAAAATAAAAATAGATAATAAGCAAATAATAAATGAAAATTTTAATCCATTTCTTAAAATTTTTAAAGTTTTACTATCAAGACTTTTATATGTATTAATAAAATTTTTTATCATAATTATACTCCTATCAAATATATTGTTAACATAAATTAATAGTAGCATATAAAAAATAGAAAGACAATGGAAATATAAGGTACAAATTTTAATTTTGTATTATTAATAAAAAGTTAGATAATATTTGATATATAAAAAAATAACTATTTTACATATATAAATACATAAAATAGTTATTAAAAATAAAAACTATGCATAATCTTTATTTAATTTTAAGCCATAGCTGCATTTAATTTTTTTGATAAGTTAGATTTTTTTCTAGCTGCTGTGTTTTTTACAATAACACCTTTTGAACAAGCTTGATCTATTTTTTTAGTTGCTTCAGAAAATAGAACTTTAGCTTCTTCTAAATTTCCAGCTTCAATAGCTGATTCAAATTTCTTAACAGCTGATTTATATCCAGATTTTATCATATTATTTCTTAAAGTTTTTTTCTCAATTACTTTAACTCTTTTTTTAGCTGATTTAATATTTGGCATATCTATAAGCACCTCCTCTTAGTCTATATTACACTATAACATATGATATTCTAACATAATATTTTGTAAAATGCAAGTAAAATTCAAAATTATTATTGTAATATTAAAAAACTTATGATATATTGTAATAGAAATGGAGTGATTTATATGATAGCTATAGGTTGTGACCATGGTGGATACAAATTAAAAGAAGAAATAAAAAAATATTTAGAAGAAAAAAATATAGAATATAAAGACTTTGGGTGTATGAATGAGGAAAGAGTAGACTACCCTAATATAGCCAAAGAAGTTGCAAAAGCAGTTCAAAGTAAAAAATGTGAAAAAGGGATTCTAATATGTCGTTCAGGAATTGGAATGAGCATGGTAGCAAATAAATTTAAAGGAATCAGATGTGGACTATGCCATGATGAATTTACAGCAAAATATTCAAGACTACATAATGATAGTAATATTCTTGCAATGGGAGCTGATGATGTAACAACTAATGATGCAATATGCATATTAAGAATGTGGCTTGCAACAGAATTTGAAGGTGGAAGACATAAAGAAAGAATTGAATTAATAGAAGAAATAGAAAAAGAAAACATGAAATAACATGGAGGAATTTTTATGTGGGGAGATATAGCGATAGCATTTCTATTAGCTTTTATTGTGACCTTTATGGCAACACCATATACGATAAAAATTGCACATAAAGTAGGAGCAGTAGATGTACCAAAAGACCAAAGAAGAATGCATAAAAAAGCAATGCCGAAATTTGGAGGGCCAGCAGTAATATTAGGATTTCTAGTATCTGTAATATACTTATTAATAGTAATGAGCATGGAAAATACTATTAATTTATTTGGAACTGAACAATATGGAATGAAACTATTAGGAATATTTTTAGGAATACTAATAATTTCAATTACCTGTATAATAGACGATATAAAAACTATAAAACCATTAACAAAATTAGCAGGACAAGTTCTAGCAGCAATAGTAGTAGTTGCTTTTGGAGTAAGAATAAATGAATTGCAGATTCCATTTGTGCAAGATGCACAAGCACAAGAAATATTTTCGATATTTATAACAATAGTATGGATCGTTGGAGTAACAAATGCAATAAATTTAATAGATGGATTAGATGGTTTATCATCAGGAATATCAGTAATATCAGCAATATCATTATTAATAATATTTGTGTTAAATGATTCACCAATGGTGGCGATATTGTTAATAACAGCATTAGCTGGAGCATTAGTTGGATTTTTACCATTCAACTTCTCGCCAGCAAAAACATTTATTGGTGATACAGGTTCAAATTTTTTAGGTTTTTCACTATCAATAATATCAATATTAGGAGTAGCAAAGACATACACAGTAGCAGTAATTGTATTACCACTAATAGTATTAGGATTGCCATTATTTGATACATTTTGGGCAATAATTAGAAGATTAATAAAAGGAAAATCAATAAAAGCAATATTCAAAGCAGATAAAGGACATTTACATCATAGAATAGTAGCAAAAGGATTTAGTCAAAAACAAGCTGTACTAATATTATATGGAATTTCTGCAACATTTGGAATATTTGCAGTAATAATGTTAGAAAGTGGAGTATGGAAAGCACTATCATTCTTATTAATGGTAATTGTTGCAATAGCTTTAGGATATAGAAACTTTAAAACAGAAAGGTCAGAAACACAAAGATATGAATGTATAGAATGTAAATATATATATAATCCAAAATTCGGAAATGAAAAAGCAGGGATAAAACCAGGAACACCATTTGAAGATCTACCAAAAGATTGGGTATGCCCGGTTTGTGGAGAAGGAAAAGATATGTTTGAAGTACATAATTAAAAATGATTTTGGGGTCGGAGAGAAAAATCACTCCGACCCCAGAATCATTTTTAATTTTATCATGATTTTTCTCTCCGACCCCAAAATCATCAAAATTAGAATTAATTTACAAAATTAATAAAAAAACTATACAAAAATTAAAAAGTAATGATATAATTATGCAAATACTTAAATATATGAAATGGAGGAAAAAAATTTGGGAAATATAGTATTATTAGATGATTTAACAATAAACCAAATAGCAGCAGGAGAAGTTATTGAAAGACCAGCATCTGTAATAAAAGAGATGGTAGAAAATTCAATAGATGCAGGAGCTAATAATATAACAGTAGAAATAAAAAATGGAGGAATATCATATATAAAAGTAACTGATAATGGAAAAGGAATAGCACAAGATGACTTAGAAATAGCATTTGAAAGACATGCTACTAGTAAAATAAGGTCAGCAGATGATTTAGATACAGTAACATCTATGGGGTTTAGAGGAGAGGCTTTAGCAAGTATTGCAGCTATTGCAACAGTTGAATTAGTGTCGAAAACAAAAGAACAAGATGTAGGCTATAAAGTAGTTGTAGAAGCAGGAGAAATATTAAATAAAGAAGAAACTGCATGTCCAACAGGGACATCAATAACGGTAAGAAATTTATTTTTTAATACTCCTGTAAGATATAAATTTTTAAAAAAGGATTATACAGAATCAGGGTATGTTGAAGATGTAATTACAAGAATTGCTTTAGTTAATCCTAATATTGCAATAAAATTAATTAACTCAGGAAAAACTGTAATACAAACAAATGGAAATGGAGACATGAAAAGTGTTATTTATAGCATATATGGAAAAGATATAGCTAATGGAATAATGGAAGTATCATATAAATATGAAGATATAAATATTACAGGAGTAATAGGAAAACCAGAAATTGCAAGGTCAAATAGATCAAATCAATTATTTTTTGTAAATAAAAGATACATAAAAGATAAAGCCTTAACAGCAGCAACTGAACAAGCATATAAAGGTTTAATTCCAATAGGAAAATTTGGTTTTGTAGTATTGAACATAGATATGAATCCAGCTAAGGTAGATGTAAATGTGCATCCAGCTAAATTAGAAGTAAGATTTGAAGAAGAAAGCAAGATATTTCAAGCAATATATCATTCAATAAAAGATAGTTTGTTAAAAACAGAATTAGTTGCAAATTCTGAGAAGTCAATACATGCAGAAGAAAGCAATAACACAAATGAACAAAAGAATAACTCATATAGAGAACTTTCTTTTGAAGAAAGACTTAAGAACCTAAAAGAATCTAAAAAAGAAAACCAAACAGGAGGTTTATTTTCATTTAGGAAGCAAAATCAAAAGCAAATAGAAGAATATACCGAAGAAGAAAGTAAAATAAAAACTAATGTAGTAGAAGATAATTTGAAAAAAAATTCTAAGGTCGGAGAACCAATAAATACATCAGATATTTTAGAACAACTAAAAAAATTAAAAGAAAATATGGAAAAAGAAATTCAAAATAAAGAAAGTTCAAAAGAAGAACAAAATCAAAAATTAAAAGAAGAAAGCACTGAATATACAATAAATAAAGACGAAAAAGCAGATGGAATATTAAATAAAACAGGAGAATATTTAGAAGGCGAAGGTTCTAAAGAAAGAAAAGCAGAAAGAACAAAAGAAAGTGTAGACGAAAATGTAGAAATAGAAACAGAAATAAATCTTGATACTGCAAACCAAGCAGAATCAACAGATTCAGAACAAACTGTGGAAAACAAAGAAGAACAAATAAAAGAAATGGATTTAAAAACAGAAGAAATTATAGAAAAAATAGAAAATCCAGAAATAAAACAAGAATTTAAAGAAATAAAAGAAAAAATGCAAAAATTAAATGATAATCCACAAGTTGTTACTGACGATTTTAATGAAATGTATACAAAATTATTTGGGAATCCACCAATACAAGAAATAAAAGAAGAAGACAAAAATACAAATGCAAATGATATTATAAACAGTAATGTATCAATGTTTGATGAAATAGAAGAATATAAAAAGCCAAATTATAAATTTATCGGAATTGTATTTAAAACATATATAATATTAGAAATAGACCAAGAAATGTATATTTTAGACCAACATGCAGCACATGAAAGAATTATGTATGAAAAAGTAAAGAAAAATTATTATAGTGAAACATCAAAAGATTCACAAATGTTGTTATTACCAGATGTAATAACACTAACTCACAAGGAAATGGATATTGCAAAAGAAAATATGCAAATGTTCGAAAAAGCAGGATTTTCTTTAGAAGAATTTGGGGAAAATACAATAAAACTAACAGGAGTTCCAACTGTATGTATAGATTTAGATAATAAAGAACTATTTCTAGAAACTTTAGATGAGATAAATACAGTAGCAAGAACTGCAAAGCAAGAAAAAGAAGAAAAATTTATAGCAACAGTAGCATGTAAAGCAGCAGTAAAGGCAAATATGGCTCTAGGAGTGCAAGAAGTAGAAAGCTTAATGGACAAATTATTAGCATTACCAAATCCATTTACTTGCCCTCATGGAAGACCAACAGCTATAAAAATGACAAAATACGATATAGAAAGAAAATTTGCAAGGAAGTAAGAAAAACAGTAAAAGAGTATAACAAAGAAACTAATGAAAATAACAAAGAAAGGAGCATGTAATATATTAATAAAATATATATTACATAAGAAAATAAATGACAATTATACTAATAGTTACAATTTTTATATTTGTAATAAGTGCTATATGGATATGGAATAATTTGGGTAGCATGGAAAAAAACAAAAAAATAGGATTTATAGCAATAGGGTTTGTAGTAATGTATATAATAACATTATTAATCTTTTTAACCACAAAAGGAGCCATAAATTATCCAAATGCTGAGATTGAAAATATAATAAGAAATACACTGGTAATGATTTTTACTGGATTAAATTCACTAATAATTTTACCATATTTAGCTAAATTATTAGGAAAAACAATAGAATCAGAAATCGAAAAAGAAGAGATAACAAAAAAAGTTATTATCATATTAATAGTATTTCTAGTAGCAATTTTTATGGAAGCAAGTTATCTAAAAAGCACACAACAAGGAATATTAAACATATATAGTGAGGTGCAAGATGCAGAAAGATAAGGTTATAGTAATATGTGGTCCAACAGCTTCAGGAAAAACAGCATTATCTATTGAACTAGCAAAAAAAATAGATGGAGAAATAATATCATGTGATTCAATGCAAATTTATAAAGATATGGACATAGGAACTGCAAAACCAACCAAAGAAGAAATGCAAGGAATACCACATTATTTATTAGACTGTGTTTCTCCAAATGAAAGATTTAGTGTAGCAGATTATAAAAAATCTGCCAAAAAAGCAATAAGAGAAATCATAGAAAAAGGAAAAACTCCAATAATTGTTGGAGGAACGGGATTATATTTAGATAGTTTAATATATGAAATAGAGTATCAAGAAATAGAATTTGATAAAGAATATAGAAATAAACTAGAAGAGCAAGTAGAGTTAGAAGGATTAGAAAAATTATATGAAGAAGCAAAAAATATAGACCCATTAGCAATAGAAAAAATAAGTAAAAATGATAAAAAAAGAATTTTAAGAATTCTAGAAATTTATCATGCAACAGGAAAAAATAAAACAGAACAAGAAAAAGAATCAAGAAAAAATGAAGTAGAGTATGATTATAGAGTTTATGCATTAGATTGGAATAGGGAAAAGTTGTATAATAGAATAAATAAAAGAGTAGATATAATGTTTGAACAAGGCTTGCTTCAAGAAGTAAAAAATATTTTAGATAAATATGAGGAATTTCCAACAGCTATGCAAGGTTTAGGTTATAAGGAAGTTGTAGATTTTTTACAAAATAAATGCACAAAAGAAGAAATGATTGAAAAAATAAAAATGGAAACAAGAAGATATGCTAAAAGACAATTAACTTGGTTTAGAAAAAATAAACAAACTATATGGCTAGATGGAGAAAATGAAATACAAAATAATATTAAGATTATTTTGGAGGGAATAAATTGGAAGAACAACTAAAAAAAGAGGAAAAAAACAAGAAACAAAAGTTAAAAATTAGTAATAAAAAAATATTATTATTTGCTATTTTGCTAGTAATATCTATTTATTTAATATATACAATATATTTATTAGTTAAACAGCCAACTAAAATTTTTACATTAGAAGAGGGAATACTATCTTCAGAAGAAACAAATATAGGGTATGTTATAAGAAACGAACAAGTAATTCAAGGACAGAACTATAAAAATGGAATGGAAAGAATAAAAGCAGAAGGGGAAAAGGCAGCAGTAAATGAACCAGTATTTAGATATTATAGTAAAAATGAAGAGGATTTAAAAAGTAAAATATCAGATTTAGATGCTAAGATACAAGAAGCTATGTCAAAAGAAACAGATATTTTTACTTCTGATATGAAATCAATAGAAACTCAAATAGATACAAAATTACAAGAAATAAGTAAAATAACAGATGTAACTAAATTGCAAGAATATAAAAAAGAAATAAGTAGTCTTATAACAAAAAAAGCTAATATAGCAGGGGACAGTAGTCCACAAGGTTCATACTTAAAAGAATTGATAAATAAAAGAAAAGAGTATGAAAAACAGTTGAATTCAGGAGCAGAATATGTAAAATCTCCAATAAGTGGAGTTGTATCATATAAGGTAGATGGATTAGAAGATGTGCTAAAACCAACAAATGATTGTTTTTCAACATTAAATAAAGAATATTTAGATAAACTTAATCTAAAAACGGGAAAGATAGTTCCAACAAGTGAAGAATCTGGAAAAATAATTGACAATACATCATGCTATATTGCAACAATAACAAACTCAGAGAATGCTAAAAATGCAAAAGTTGGACAAAAAGTAGAAATAAGATTACCAAATAATGAAGAAACTAAAGCAGAGATAACATATATATCACAAGAAGGTGATGATGATATTTTATTAATTTTGAAAATAAATAAACATGTAGAGGAATTAATAGAATATAGAAAAATATCTTTTGACTTAATATGGTGGAGTGAAAATGGGTTAAAAGTTCCAAATCAAGCAATAATAAATGAAAACGAATTAAATTATGTTATAAGAAATAGAGCTGGATATTTGGATAAATTATTAGTTAAAGTTGTAAGGCAAGGAGAAAAATATTCATTAGTAAAACCATATAACACCGAAGAATTAAAGGAATTAGGATTTTCAAGTAATGAAATAATTTCATATAAAAAGATAACATTATATGACGAAATTGTACTAAATCCAGATGTAAGTAAAATTAAAGAATAAATATTACAAAAATATTACAAAAACATTAAAAAAAGATTACATTGCTAAAAAGTATTGACAATAGTGAAAAAAAAGTAGATACTTAGGAAAAATGATAAAAAACAATACAAAGGAAGTAAATTTAGGAGGTTTTTTTATGTCAGGAGCATTAATGAACAAAGTGTGGGACTTATTTGGAATGGATACAGCAGAACCAGAAGAATATGATGATGAAAATATATATGATTATGAAGACGAAGAAGAAATGGATACAGACGATAGAAAATTCTTTGGAAAGAAAAATAAAGTTGTAAGCATGCCACAACAACAAGCACAAACAAATGCAATAAAGATGGTTATTTCACAACCAACAGCATTTGAACAATCAGATGAAATTTGTAGCTTTTTAAAAGAAAGAAAATCTGTAATAGTTAATCTAGAATATGTAAATAAAGATGTTGCTAGAAGAATTGTAGATTTTATTAGTGGTGGAGTATATGCATTAGATGGTTATATTCAAAAAGTATCTAATTCAATATTCTTAGTTGCACCATCAAACTATGAAATAACAAATGAAATGGCTAGAGAAGAAATAAAAAGCAAACTTTCAGTATCTTGGTTAAAAAACAATGGAATAAACTAAAAGAATACTAATAATATATTTTTTATCTATCGAAAATATATCTATATTAAAGAAAAGCATAAAAGACATACTTTTTATGTGCTTCTTAAAGGAGGAAAAAATGATTACACCATTAGATATAGAAAATAAAAAATTTTCAAAACAAATGATGAATGGATATAATGTCGAAGAAGTTGATGATTTTTTAGATGATTTGACAGATGATTATAGTAAAAATTATAAAGAAATAACAGAGTTGAGAACAAAAGTTGAAGAATTAAATAAAAGCTTAGAA
>OLOF01000396.1_pt1 | contig 22393 bp, 21 predicted proteins | sample 1643121 | NCBI WGS metagenome assembly OLOF01 (sample SAMEA3136677, study PRJEB25190) | human gut metagenome | biome: human gut; feature: human-associated habitat; material: faeces | place: Austria | collected 2013
TTATCTTGTAAACAAAATGGATATACGTGATCTTACAGACGCATATCAGGAAATGCTGAATACAGATTCTTCTGAAGAAAGCCAAGAAGCATCCTGACCCGTAAAATTACTGGTTATGATTACAGAATGCGGAATGCCCCCGGAAATTAATTTCCGGGGGCATTCTCTGTACAGACAGCTGTGTGGAAAAACAGCTGCAGGATCATATACAATTCAGTTGTCAGTATGTTACAGGAAAATCCCGATCTGTTCCAGGAATTTTTCCGGATCTTCCATATGGGGAAGATGCCTGGTATGAGGAATCGTAACAGATTCCACAGAAGGATTGATGCTTCGATAGCTGTCTACAACAGCAGCTCCGTTATTTTCAGCTTCTCCTTCAATAATAAAAATACTGTTGTCAATGGACTTTAATGCAGGCAGGATATTAATGTTCATAAAGCGGGAAGCTTTGCTGGCATAGGCTGCCTTTGCCTGACATCCGCCTCTGTGAGCAGCTTCATAATAAGCATCAAGAAGATTCTGATCCATATGGAAGGGATCAAAAACCATGTTTTCAATAAAAAAGTCCGAAGTATTTACTCTGGAAACAATAATGTGATAAACAAGAGTTCCAAATACAGGGATTTCCAGGAAATATTTCAGCAGACGGTCTTTTCTGGACGGCATTTGTGTCAGGTTGCCGGGGGCAGGCGGATTCACAAGAATCAGTCTGTTGAAAAGATTTTTTTCATTGCGGCAGGCCATAACGGCAAAGGAGCCGGAAAAACCGCTTGTGATCACATCTGTTTTTTCTCCGATCACATTTCTGATAAAGTCGCAGATTACCTGTACATAGACGAAATTTGTATAGGTCACTCCCGGCTTTTCAGAGCGTCCGCATCCCAGAAGGTCAATGGTGTATACCGTATGTTCCATGGCAAGCTCTTCTTCGATTCTGTTCCATTCATAGCCGCAGGCTCCGGGAAGCATATCATGGATAAGGAGAACAGGACTTCCGCTTCCTTTTTTTGTATAAAAAATTTCTCCAAAACGCCATTTATAATAGTTACGTCTGTTGGAATCAAGCATTTCCTTCAGAGATGCAGATGCGGCAATGATCTTGTTTGCAATGTGGATGATGGCTGTTGCGGAGGAGAACAGCACTACAAATGTGGTTAGACGGTTCTTGTTTTTCTTCATATGAGACCTCCTTTTCACGTGATCTGACTGCAATTATTATACGCCAAAACAATGAGTTTTACAATGCTATAAAAGAGAAAGAAGCTTTTCTACATCCTCTCTGGAAGTTGCCCAGCTTGTGGCAAATCGAATGACGGTATGTGTATCGTCAGCCTTTTCCCAGAAACTGTATACAACATCATTTTTCAGCTCTTCCAGTCTGCTGTTTTCTATAACCAGAAAAAGCTGATTGGTGGGAGAACTGTTATAAAAGGTATATCCTTTTTGACGAAGTCCTTCCCTCAGAAGAGCTGCTGTTTCAATGGCATTTCTGCCGGTTTCCTTATAAAGATCATCTGAAAAAAGAGCATCAAACTGTATGCCGCAGAGCCTTCCCTTTGCAAGAAGAGCGCCGTGCTGCTTGATCTGAGTAAGAAAATGTGCAGGAGTATTATTTTTTGTAAAAACAACAGCTTCTCCGCACAGAGCGCCGGCTTTGGTACCGCCGATGTAAAAAATATCGCACAGATCAGCAATATCAGGAAGCGACAGTTCATTTTCAGGGCAGGCGAGACCGGTAATGAGACGGGCGCCATCCATATAGAGAGGAAGCTTAAACCGGCGGCATACCTGAGAAAGTTCTTTCAGTTCATCCTTTGTGTAAAGAGTTCCGTATTCAGTAGGATGAGAAATATATACCATTCCCGGAAAAACCATGTGCTCATGGCTGTCATCTCCCAGAAAAGTCTCCATATAGTCTTTCAGTTCCCGGGCGCAGAGCTTTCCGTCATGCTGGGGCAGGGTGAGAACCTTGTGGCCTGTAAATTCAATGGCGCCGGCTTCGTGAACACTTACATGGCCTGTCTCAGCAGCAATCACGCCCTCATAGTTTTTAAGCACAGAGTCGATTACAGTCTGGTTTGTCTGAGTTCCTCCCACCAGAAAATAAATTTCGGCTTCCGGGCAGCTGCAGAGATCCCGGATTTTATTTTTGGCAAGATCTGTGTAGCGGTCAGAGCCATAGCCGGATAAATGTTCCATATTTGTATCCATAAGCCTCTGAAGAATTTTGGGATGAGCGCCTTCGGAGTAATCGTTTTCAAAGTATAACATAGATAAGCCTCACTTTCCTTTGTGTGTTAAAATCAGATTGCCGCAGGCAGTCTGAAATAAGATTTGCTGTTTGCTACGAAACAGTTTATCACGAATTGAAAAGTGGTACAATACAGGCATTTCTATAATTTTTATAAAAAATTTCCGCACATTTCCAGACGCTGATCCGTTAAATATTATGAGAGGAGGATTTCTGATGCATACAGATCTGGATGAACAATATGACAAAATATACCGGTACTGCTATATGAAATTAAGACATCAGCAGACAGCAGAAGATATTACGCAGGAAACCTTTCTCCGTTTTCTGGAAAATAAAACTTATAAAGATATGGGAAAAGAAATCAGTTATCTGTACAGGATTGCAAGAAACCTCTGTATTGATCAGATAAGAAAACAAAAGAATGAAGCGCTTTCAGAAGAACTTTCCGGCTGTATGGAAAATATTCAGGAGAGGATGGCAGTACATATGGATCTGAGAAAAGCCATAAAAAGTCTGGACGCTCAGGAGCAGGAGCTTGTCTTTCTGCGGTATGTAAACGAGCTTTCCGTTGGAAAAACAGCAGAGATACTGGGGATTTCCAGATTTGCTCTGTACAGAAAGGACAGAGAATGTCTGAAAAAGCTGAAAAAGGAAATGGAGGGATAAGATTGAAACAGAAACTGAAAAAAGAGCTTCAAATGCTGTATCAGCCGCCGGATCCGGTACGAAAACAGGAGTTTTTGCAGAGGATGCCGGAAAGCAGAATGAGTAATATGGAGTTTCTGCGAAGCCAGACAGGATATATAGGCAAATGGAACTGGCTTATTTCAGTAGCGGTATTAACAGGTGGAATCTGCGCCGCATTTGACAAAAACAGAATGTATACAGGTATTCTGGCAGCTATGCTTCCTGTTCTGGCTTTGTCCTTTGTGGCAGAAGGCAGCAGGTCTGTACGATATGGGATGGAAGAACTGGAAATGGTATCAAGATTTTCCCTGAAAGCTGTTTTAATGGCAAAATTTATGATTCTTGGACTGGGAAATATGATTGTTCTTGCAGCTCTTTTTCCATTACTGATGTGGAACGGAACATATGAATTTCTTTCTGCCGCCCTGGTTATTCTGTTTCCATATCTTTTATCCTGTTACTGCAATCTTACAATAGTCAGAAAAGTTCGGGGAAAGGAAAGCATATATTACTGCAGCGCAGTTTCTGTATTGATCTGCGGAGCTGTTCTGGTGGTAACTTACAGCAAAATAAATATTTATTCCCTTATGAAACCCCTGGGATGGGTGCTCAGTCTTGTCATACTGGCAATGCTGACCTTCAGGGAATGGAAAATGATATTACTTCAGTCGGAGGAATGGGCATGGAGCTTTTGATTAACAGAGTATCGAAACAGTTCAGAAATAAAATTGCAGTAGACAATATTTCTTTGAATCTGACTCCCGGTGTGTACGGGCTTCTGGGAGCCAACGGAGCCGGAAAAACCACTTTAATGCGAATAATCTGCGGTATTTTAACACCGGACAGAGGGACCATTACGCTGGATGGAAAAGAAGCAGGAGAGGAAGAATACAGGGAAATCCTGGGATATCTTCCGCAGGACTTTGGATATTATCCGGAGTTTACAGGCATGGATTTTTTAATGTATCTGGCAGCCCTGAAAGGAATACCAAAGAGCACAGCAAAAAAACGCTGCCTGGAAATGATTGAACTGACCGGACTGAAAGGTATGGAAAAAAAGAAGATCAAAACATATTCAGGGGGCATGATACGCAGACTGGGAATCGCACAGGCTCTTATTAACCGGCCCAGAATTTTGGTCCTGGATGAGCCTACAGCCGGGCTTGACCCAAAAGAGAGAGTACGGTTCCGTGAAATGATTGCCAGACAGGGAGAAAACAATATTGTTCTTCTTTCCACCCATATTGTGTCGGATGTGGAACAGATTGCAGATAAAATTCTGATGATGAAAGAGGGGCAGCTTATTTTTGAAGGGACCAGACAGGAAACAGGAAGTGATCTGGAAAAGCTTTATCTTGAAAAATTTGGGGAGGTGAAAGGCTGTGAGTGATTTTAAAAGAATCTTAGGGTACGAGTATCTGAAGCTTTTTCGCCGCAAGATCATCTGGATCACCCTTGGAATTATGATATTGCTTTCCGCATTTGTAATATGTATCAGTGATATTGGACTTAATTCAGACGGACAGAATATCATTCAGTATATTCATGAAAACAGACAGAAAGAATTGGAAATTGCAGGAAAACCTGTGGATGACGCTTTGTTTGAAGAATATAAGGATAAAGAATATCCGCATGGTCTGAAGTATTTTTTGTCCTGTTTATTACCCTCAGACCAGATACAGACAAAAAATATAACAGAAGATAATGTATATGGGGAACGCAAGAAGATGCTGAACCGTGATATGGAGGAATATAAGCTGTGGGAAGGAGAAAGGGAATACTGGGAAAATCAGGAAAGCAGAATAAAAGTTCCTTTTACCTATGAAGATACAGCCGGAGAGAGAAAACTCATTGCAGCGTTTTATACAATGGCGGTCATGCAGATTATTTTTGTAGCTGTTGCAGTACCGGCGATATTTGCAGAAGAACATTTTCGAAAAGTAAATCATATTAATTTTTGCTGCAAATATGGAAAGAAAACCCTGTATGCAGCAAAAATCACAGCCGGAGTAACGCTTTCTCTTGGGGGGACCATATGCCTTGTTCTGGCCTGTGCGATCCCTGTTTTGATCCTTTATGGATTCCATGGACTGAATACACAGATACAAATGATATATCCTGCGTGCTCCCATTCTCTTATCATCGGACAGGTACTGGGCATACAGCTTCTCATACTGCTGACAGCAGCAGTTCTGGAATCGGCATTTGCCATGTTCTGTGCAGAAAAATTGAAAAGCAGTACAGGCACTATGGCTGTAATGGTTGGAATCCTTTTGCTATCCATGGCAGTGAATATTCCGGATCAATTTCGTATGGCAAGCCAGTTGTGGCTCTGTATTCCGTCCAATGCCCTGGCAATTTGGAACCTTCTGGACTGCCGCCTGATACCCCTGTTTGGAAAATATTTTACCCAGATGCAGCTTCTGCCAATTATATATGTGGCTCTTGCAGCGCTGCTGGCGGTGGGAGGCTACAGAGGATATAGAAGATATCAGGCGGTAAAGTAAAAAGAGTATGGCATCTGGCATCATTGTTTGCAGTATAGGAGTGTTTGTTGGGCTTTTATATTCATATTCAGTCGAGGTTGCTTTAATGATACACAGAAGATAAGGTGTTTTTCTGTAAAAGCTTATTTAATAACTATGAATAAGTAAATTTGAAAAAGTATACAAAATTATGGTTACTTTGTCTTTGTGAGAGCCGCATATAGAATTTATGATTTCTTTGCGTTTGCATATTGCAGATTCTATTGTGCAAAGTTCTGTATTTGCTCATCTATAGTTTACTATAAAAACAAATGATATATCAAGAGTCAGACCCTGCTCAGATCTGGCTCTTGTTATTTATGAAAGCCAGGAGTAACTTCCCAAAAGTGCAGAAAATCAGCATCCTGGCTTTATATCGTGAAATGCATTGATTGATGAATGTTTCTATTCTGCCGGTGCATCATTTCCATAGCCAATAGCTAATATATTAACGGGATCCAGGTGATCTGGTAATGAAAATTCCTGTTTGATTATATCCGGCTTAAAAAAGCATACCCAGACCGCACCTAATCCCAGCTCTGTCGCCTGGAGCATCATGTGATCTGTCAAAATAGCTGCGTCAATATCTGTTGTCTGTTTGTTATCAAAAGGTCGTTTCCACGCTTTTGAATGATCTGCACAAACAATAATCGCTAATGGGGCATTATATATGTTTCCGGCTTTTGCAATACTTTTCAACCGTTCTTTGTCCTGTACAACCAATAATTTAACGGGCTGCAGGTTTGCCGCAGTTGGTGCAACATGAGCACAGGCAAGTATTTTATCCAGCTTTTCTTTTTCTACAGGCTTATTTTTGTAGGCTCTGACGGAATATCTCTTTTTTGCAATATCTAATACATTCATGCTTTTTAATCTCCTTTGTTCTTGTGAATCAGGTCAACCTGTACTATAATTATATCTGTAATACTTTATTAGACAAGAACGCACTATTTTGTAATATACTACCTGAAAAGAAAGTAAGAGAACATTATGGAAAGTAATTGCTGTGGTTTTAATTGCCCCGTTGAAGCAACCATTCAATTAATCGGCGGAAAATATAAGGCTGTCATTTTATGGCACTTAATGAATTAAACATTATGGTACAGTGAGATTCATAAGCGTATTCCAAAAATGCTGGCGCAACAGCTTCGTGAGCTGGAAAAAGATGGATTGATTAACCGTAAGGTTTACCCGGTGGTTCCGCCAAAAACAGAATATTCTTTAACTGAATTTGGAAGAACTTTAACTCCAATTCTTGATGAACTGTGTAACTGGGGTGAAAACTATTTACTTCAAAATGAATTGTAAGCCGTGATAATCAGATCTCATGCTGTGAGCTGTTTATCACGGCGTTTTTAGTGATACTTTAATTTGGGGCTTTTTGTAATCTTATAAACTATAAATGAGTAAATATCGAATCTTACACAATAAAATCCGCAGTATACGGACATAAAAGAAATATTAAGCTCTATATGTGCATTTTATAAAGACAACTTCGTGATGATTTTGTAAACTTTTTCAAATTTGCTCATTTATAGTTATAAATATATTTTTCTTCTTTTAAATGATAAAATACGGAAAAGAGCATAAATTTTTCGCTGGTTTATCTTTGTGAAGCTTACATGTCGAGATTAATGTTTCTTTTGTGGCAGTATATTGCAGATTTTACTGTGTAAAATTTGGCATTAGTTCATTTATAGCTTGTTAAAATATTGCTATCAAAAGCAACGTGATAGAAAATCCTGAAATGAAAAAGTAAAATCTGTATGCGCAAATATGAGAGACTTTCTTATTCGTTCTGTATGGGAAGTTTCTTTTTTATTCAATAGGACTATATAATGAGGAAATGTGAAAAAGCGCACAAAATTCTCGTTATTTTTGTGCGGTGTATATATAGAGTTTTAATTTTCTTTTTTCTTTGCATCCATATTGTATGGATTCTATTATGCAAAACTCTGCATTTGTTCTTTATAGTAGTAGAAAATAAAATTTTAATAAAAATATTGACAGAGTTATAAAATGAATGTATCTTTAAATCGTAAGTAGCAAGTGGCAAGTAGATAGTAATCACTTCTATAAACATATGGCATAAAAGACATTATTTAAAACTCTGAAAGCAGAGATGAAAAAAATTCTTGTTTTTAAAATGCTGAAAGCGCTTTTGAAAGTAGAAGTGTAAAGAAATCTATAATAAATTCAGGAAAAATAGATTCACATCATCTTTGAAAATTACAGAGATTGAAAGCGCCAGGTAAGGTATGAGAAACAAAGTAAAAGGAACAGACTTTGAGAGTTGAAGAGGTTTAAGGAGGAAAAAGAAATGAGAGATTTGTCAATTACTCAGGAATATTTAATTTGTGCAATGCATGGAAAAGGAAAGATTTCAGGATTCAATGTGGAAAAACTGGTGTGTGTGGTTGCCTCCGGTCTTTTAGAACTGAAAATAGAAAATTGTATTGTGCTGGAGAAAAAGAAGGTAAGAGTAACCGGTGAGCTTCCGGCTAAAAAAATGTATCTGAAACCTTTATATAATTTTATAAATCAGCCCAAACCTGTAAAAATAGAAAAAATTATAGAAGAATATAATTATTCATTTTCAGACAGGAAATTAAGGGAGCTTATTGGCGCAGTAGGTACCTCTTTAGAAGAGATGGGACTTGTAAGCATTACAGAATCTGGTATAATTAGTAAACGAAAAAATTATGTTCCTACAAAACAGGCTGTTCATTATGTAGTAGATTTGATCAGATCAGAACTTCTGGAGGATGGAGAAATAACAGAGGACATAGCCTGCCTGGTTGCCCTTCTGGAGAGAAGCAAAATCATGAAAGAATACTTTTCATCTTTTGAACAGAAGGAAATAAGGCATAAGCTGAAAGAAATTGTAAATTCTGATTCCGGACTACTGATAAAAGAAATGATTGATTATATTGAAAATCTTATTGCTATAATGACTGTCCTGACTGTTATGAATACAAATTAAGGAGAATAGATGTGTCAAGACAGAGAAGCATGGAGGTTATTCAGCAATCGGAGTATGTCACGATTGGCGAGCTGGTCAGACTTACAGATATGAGATACAGTACGCTTAAATTTTATACAGAAGAGGGAATGATTTCCTTTGAGCAGGCAGAACACAATCTTACAAGGAGATATAGGAGAGAAGAAAGCCTGGAACGTATTTATTATATCAAATCGTTAAGAGAACAGGGAAAAACAATTCCTGAAATAAAAGAAATTCTGAAAAATAATTAAAAAATAAAGGTATTGTATAAATAATATATCATTATAGAGCACAGATATAACAAAAATTCTTTTGAGTTGAAAACTTTGTATTTACTGGCTACATAGATTTCAAGAAAACATGAGTTGTTGATATTTTATGCTGCCAGTAAATAATAGAATTCAGAGAGGAGCTAAAGAATATCTGTGTTTTAACATTGAAATGAAATAAATGTAATTATATAAGAGGGAATAAATATTTGATTTAAAATAGTATGCCTATAAAAGAATGTTTCACGTGAAACATTCTTTTTTCACTGTTTAGAAGGGAGAATGATGATAACACATATAATGTGTAATAGTTATATCTATAGAGCTTGGAATACTTTGGTGATATATTTTGGATTTTACATAGTAAAATCGGGTACTTGCTTATTTACACCTTATAAACAGAACGCTTATTAAGAATTTTAAATGAGTCGGCGGAGGGAGTTGTTTTGCATTTGAAAAAAAGGATGTTTCACGTGAAACATTTTTCTCTGATGTGCGTATATGGGGAAATGTCAGATATAAGATAGCGAAACAATCTATAAATAAGTAAATAATAAATTTTATACAATAGCGTTTATAATATGAAGATATAAACAAACTTTTTCTGTACATATAAAATCATACAGAGATAACCCCAGGGAAAGTTTGTACGATTTTTATTTTACTCGTTTATAGATGATCATAAATTCAAAATTATGCTTTGCTTCTATGAAATATATCCATAAAAATTGAAAAATTTTGGTGGTATACTTTAGATTTTGATTGTACTATACGAAATCTGATACTTGTTCATTTACAGCGTATAAGCAAATATTTATCAAAACTGTAAATGGTTATGAGAAAGGGAGGACTTTTGCATTTGAAAAAAGAAGATGTTTCACGTGAAACATTTTTCTCTGACATGCTTATATGGGGAAATATCAGATATAAGATAGCACAATAATCTATAAATAAGTAAATAATGAATTTTATACAATGGAGTTTATAATATGAAGACGTAAACAAACTCTCTTCTGTACATATAAAATTGCACAGAGATAACTCCGGGGGAAGTTTGTACGATTTTTATTTTACTCGTTTATAGATGATTATAAATTCAAAATTATGTTTTGCTTCTATGAAATATATCCATAAAAATTGGAAAATTTTGGTGGTATACTTTAGATTTTGATTCTACTATACGAAATCTGATATCTGTTCATTAAACAAACACTTATCAAAAAATGTAAATGGTCATGAGAAGGGGAGGACTTTTACATTTGAAAAAGAAAGATGTTTCACGTGAAACATTTTTCTCTAATGTGCGTATATGGGGAATGGCAGATATAAGATAACACAATAATTTATAAGCAAGTAAACACTAAACCTTATATAATGGGGATTATAATATGTGGACACAAACAATTTTTATATAACACTACACAGAGATACACCCAAGAGAGGCTTGTATGATTTTTAATTTACTTATTACATGGATACTGATAAGTTCAAAATTATGTCGTATTTATTTTATGTAATATATCTATAAAACCTGAAGAATATTAGTGGCATACTTTAGATTTTATTATATAAAACGATAAATGAACAAATACAGAATTTTATATAATAGTACCTCTAATATAAGGACACAAAGAAGCTTTAGATTCTATATGTACATCCCACAAAGATAAGGCAATAAGAATTTTGCGTACTTTTTCAGATTTGCTTATTTAAAGATATAAAATTTATTACTTGTTGATTTAGCGCCTACAAACAGAACACTTATAAAAATTGTAAATAAATCAACAGAGATCAGCTGTTTTTACATTTGAAGAATGAGTATGTTTCACGTGAAACATACTTGTGTAATGCATTTAGATGAGGCATTATCAGTATAAAAATTATAAGCTTTCTATTGCTTTTATAAAGTTCAATTAAATTAATAATGTTTCACGTGAAACTTTGTAAATAAATGGGCACCTACGGGGAAAACATATAAAGGCTTTATTTTATTGCCTTGATATATAAATTATATTATTCTTGATAAATATTTTCATCGGTTTGTATATTATGCCTACTTTAAAAACTAAGTGGTGTCATTGATGTTTTGTGGGATTCTATTCTTATTTAGGGACAGCTACCAGAATAGGGATTGATCGTAAATTACATTAGAGAACTATTGATGAGCAAATTTGAAAAAGTGCGCAAAATCCTCGAAAATTTGTCTTTATAAGATGCGCATATAGAGCTTGATATTTCTTTTATGCTTGTATATGATAGATTCGATTCTATTGTGCAAAATTCTATATTTACTGATTTATAGTTAGAGAATATAAATTTCTATGAGTAAAATGTCATCAAAGATTTTATAGTTATGAAGCAGTAAAATTTATAAATGTGTAAGTATCAGATTTTTAAAAGTGAAAGTTATAATATGCATTGCGGCATATATAAAAGAATTATTAAATTTATATATGACATACAAAGATTAATCAGCGAAAATTTTACGTCCTTTATGTCACTTTTTTAGATTTCATATTTATAGCTGTAAATGCAAACATTTGAAAATGTACACAAATCTTCGTTGTTTGTCTTTATGAGACGTATATATAGAGGTTGACATTTCATTGTGTTCTCATATCACAGATTTTATTTTACAAAATTTGTTTTTCATTTTTCTTTAACAACATATAAGCTTTAATGAATCTTTTTTGCTGTATATTACGGAGCTCTTTATTTACAAACGGATACTTGTTTATTTATAGGTGAGTAGGAAATATTGAATTATAAACTGTGCCAGAAAAGTACAAATCTATCTGCTTTAGGTATTCTGCTGTAAAAGAGCAAATTTGAAAAGAGCACAAGCTTTTTTTCTGATTTGTTCTGTCCATGTGAGACTTACATGCTGAGATTAAAGATTTTTATGCCCGTATATTGCAGACTCTATTGTGAAAAAATTGGTATTTGTTCAGTTATGGTATTCTGAATAAATTATGATTAAGCAATGATAAAAAATATTTTCTTAAAGTGTATAAAATTGTTGAATATTAACAATAATTAATTTAGAGAGTTTCCTAAAATTTAATGTTTCACGTGAAACATAGAGTGGAACAATACATATAAAAGTGCTATAATGAAAACATCTCTATAATCCCTCAAAAGGAGGAAGAAAATTGGGAAGAATAATAGCGGTAGCTAACCAAAAAGGTGGGGTTGGCAAATCAACAACAGCCATCAATCTGTCAGCCTGCCTTGCGGAAAAAGGGAAAAAAGTTTTAGCAATAGATATTGATCCGCAGGGAAATACAACCAGTGGCCTGGGAGTTGATAAAAATGCAATGGAGAACACGCTGTATGAGCTTTTGCTGGGACAGGCAGATGCAAAAAGTACAATTGTTAAAAACGTAGTGGAAAATTTGGATTTAATTCCATCCAATGTGAATTTGTCAGGTGCGGAAATAGAACTGATTGGCGTAGATGATAAAGAGTATATTTTAAAAAGAATAACGGACAAAATACGCAGAAAATATGACTATATTATTATGGATTGTCCGCCATCTTTAAATATGCTGACCATTAACGCTTTAACAGCAGCTACATCGGTTCTTGTGCCAATACAGTGTGAATATTATGCTTTGGAGGGTTTATCTCAGCTGATACATACAATTGATCTGGTAAAAGAAAGATTAAACAAACGTCTTGTTATGGAAGGCGTTGTGTTTACTATGTATGATGCCAGAACAAACTTATCTTTGCAGGTAGTGGAAAATGTTAAGGATAATCTTCAGCAGAATATTTATAAGACAATTATTCCCAGGAATGTAAGACTTGCGGAAGCCCCCAGTTATGGACAGCCAATCACTATTTATGACTCACGCTCCGCAGGAGCAGAAAGCTATCGTTTGTTAGCAGAAGAAGTAATAAACAGGGAGGGTGAATGATGGCAGTAAAAAAATCCGGGCTTGGAAGAGGTCTTGATGCGCTTTTTCCGGAAAAGTCTGTTCCTTCAAAATCAGGAGCAAAGGATACAAAAGAAAAAACAGCAGTTCATCCTGTGAAAACCTCTGAAAAGAAAGAAGAAAAAACAGCAGGCGGTCCAGTAATTGTAAAAATCTCAAAAGTGGAGCCAAATCGTGAACAGCCACGTAAAAAGTTTGATGAGGATGCATTATTGGAGTTATCTGAATCAATAAAACAATATGGAATTTTGCAGCCGCTTCTTGTATCTGATAAGAAGAGCTATTTTGAGATCATAGCTGGTGAAAGACGTTGGAGAGCTGCAAAAATGGCTGGATTAAAAGAAGTTCCTGTTGTAATAAAAGAGTTTTCAGATCAGGAGATTGTTGAAATTTCTCTGATTGAAAATATACAGAGAGAAGATTTGAATCCGGTAGAAGAGGCTCAGGCATATAAGCGTTTAATTGAAGAATTTCATTTAAAACAGGATGAGATTGCGGAACGGGTTTCAAAGAGCCGGACAGCAGTAACAAATTCTCTTCGTCTTTTGAAACTTTCACCGCGGGTTCAGGAAATGGTTGTGGATGAAATGATATCTGCCGGACATGCCCGTGCAATTCTGGGGATTTCTGACTTTGAAACACAAGAAATGATCGCTTTAAAAGTATTTGATCATAAACTGAGTGTTCGTGAGACAGAAGCTCTTGTGCGGAAGATTTTGAAACCTTCACGTCAGAAAGAGACAGTTTCAAACTCAGCAGAGGATGCTGTTTACGAAAGTCTGGAAGAAAAAATGAAAGGAATCACAGGTACAAGAGTATTTATTCACAGAAAGAAGAATAATAAAGGCAAAATAGAAATCGAGTATTACTCCAGAGAAGACCTGGAACGGATCATTGATCTGTTTGAGTCTATTGGATAAAAGGGGGATCAGATCATATGAGTGCTATTTTTGAAAATATAGGAATTGATCCCGGAATTATTATTATCATACTTTTGATTATTGTAATTATTTTGATTGGAAGTATGATAAGCTATAGTTTGAGACTGAGCAGGCTAGAGAGAAAATATAAGATGTTTATGAAGGGCAGCGATGCACAGTCACTGGAAAAGACATTTATGAGAAAATTTGCACAGATTGACCGGCTCTATGAGGCAAAGGAAAATCATGAGCAGACAATAAAGTCGATTGTCAAAAATTTCAGAGTGATCTTCAGCAAGTATGGAGTAGAAAAATACGATGCTTTTGATGACGTAGGCGGCAAACTCAGCTTTGCGCTTGCTCTTCTTGATAAAGAAAATACAGGTCTGATCTTAAATGCGGTTCACAGTCGCGATAACTGTTTCCTTTATCTGAAGGAAATTGTAAAAGGTGAATCTTATGTAATGCTCAGCCAGGAAGAAGTTGAGGCATTAAGAAAAGCTGTCAATTTTGGACTGGGAGAACTGGAAGAGGATGAAACTGACAAATTAAATTAAAAGTTAAATTTTGAGGAGGAAAATCATGTTAGATATCAAGTTTGTAAGAGAAAATCCGGAGATCGTAAAACAGAATATAAGGAATAAATTCCAGGACAGCAAGCTGGAACTGGTAGACAAGGTTCTGGAGCTGGACAAAGAAAACAGAGCCATTAAGCAGGAGGTTGAGGCGTTAAGAGCTGAGAGAAATAAAATTTCCAAACAGATTGGCGCTCTGATGGGACAGGGAAAACGCGAAGAGGCAGAGGAAATTAAAAAGCAGGTGGCTGCTTCCGGAGCACGTATTGATGAACTTTCTGCAAGAGAAAAAGAAGTAGAAGAAGAGCTTCTGAAGGATATGATGGTAATTCCGAATATCATTGATCCTACAGTACCTATTGGAAAAGATGACAGTGAAAACGTTGAGGTTGAAAAATTCGGAGAGCCGGTTGTTCCTGATTTTGAGATCCCGTATCACACAGAAATCATGGAAAACTTTGATGGAATTGATCTGGACAGTGCCAGAAGAGTTGCAGGAAACGGATTTTATTATCTGATGGGAGATATTGCCAGACTTCACTCCGCAGTAATTTCCTATGCCCGTGATTTTATGATCAACAGAGGATTTACCTACTGTGTACCGCCTTTTATGATCCGCAGCAACGTGGTAACAGGTGTAATGAGCTTTGCGGAAATGGATGCTATGATGTATAAAATTGAGGGTGAAGATCTTTACCTTATTGGAACAAGTGAGCATTCTATGATCGGTAAATTTATTGACCAGATCATTCCGGAGCAGGAGCTTCCAAAAACTCTTACCAGCTATTCCCCATGCTTCCGTAAAGAAAAAGGAGCTCATGGTCTTGAGGAAAGAGGCGTTTATCGCATTCACCAGTTTGAGAAGCAGGAAATGATTGTTGTATGCAAGCCAGAAGACAGCAAAATGTGGTTTGAAAAATTATGGCAGAATACAGTTGATCTGTTCCGTTCTCTGGATATTCCGGTTCGTACACTGGAATGCTGCTCCGGCGATCTGGCTGATCTGAAAGTGAAATCCATAGACGTAGAGGCATGGTCTCCAAGACAGAAGAAATACTTTGAGGTAGGAAGCTGCTCCAACCTTGGCGATGCTCAGGCTCGTCGTCTGAAGATCCGTGTCAATGGTGAGGATGGAAAGAAATATCTTGCTCATACATTAAATAATACAGTAGTAGCACCGCCGAGAATGCTGATTGCTTTCCTTGAAAACAATCTGAATGCAGATGGTTCTGTAAACATTCCGGAAGCACTTCAGCCATACATGGGCGGTATGAAAAAGATTGAGAAAAAGACCCGTGCATAAAACGGGTATGGAGGTGTTTTTGTGCACAGTTATCTGAGGGCGGTTGGTTTTTCCAAAGTCAGAAGCAGGGAAGAGATAAAAGAAATTATCGGAGATACTGTAAGGAACTATGATGAAAAAATAGCTGTTGAAGATCATCCGGATGGCATTTTTACAGAGTTTTCAAAGAATTATGGATGTGACTGCGGTATTACAGTGTGTGGTCAGTATGACGAATATAATCGTTTTCATGTGGATTACTATTTCCCGTTTTTCAGAGGAACCGGAATTACCACCCAGGAGCAGGTAACTGTGGAAAGACATCTGGACAGAGAGTCATTTGCAGGAGCCTGTGATGACCTGAGAATAGGAATTACTTTGATTTTTTATCTTCAGAATGCTGCAGAATATCTACAGGAAAAGGGAAAAGAGAATCTGGGTGCACAGCCGGTGACTTTGACTGGACTTGCAGAAGAAGGACGGGTTTTACTTCCTGCAATGAAAGATAAAGAAGCAGTAAAAGTGGAAAAAGAGGTTATGAAAAACAGAAGCAATCTGATTGCAGCTGCCAGAGATGGAGACGAAGAAGCAATGGAAAGTCTTACAATGGAGGATATGGATACATACTCCATGATTTCTCAGAGAATTGCAACAGAGGATCTTTTTTCCATAGTAGAATCCTATTTTATGCCATATGGAATTCAGTGCGATCAGTACAGTATTCTGGGAGAAATTCTGGATGTTCATACATTCAAAAATATTTTGACAGGAGAAGAAATTGTACAGATGACTGTCGAATGCAATAATATGCAGTTTGATGTCTGTATTAACAGAGAAGACCTTTTAGGCGAGCCAACTATAGGAAGAAGGCTGAGAGCCAATATCTGGCTTCAGGGACAGGTACATTTTTAGAACAGTAACAATATTTCTAAATTCCTGAAAAATTAATTATACTCTTGTAATTTTAATCAGGATATAGTACAATTTCAATTAGACAATACAGTATACCAGATGGTACATAGATACCATCTGGTATACTGAAAAAGAAAAGGCTTAGACTGATGGATAATTCAGACACTGACTGCGAAAGCAGAAATCATCGAAAAATCTTGATTTTAAGCCCAAAACAGATATTTGTTTCCTTAGTTAAATGGATATAACAAGCGCCTCCTAAGGGCTAGTTGGAGCAATCGCCTTTTGATATGATAACCAGATAAATTTGAATAGATTTTTGAAAATGTCCCAGTACCTCAGCAGGATAGAGGGTCCGCCTCCTAAGCGGAACGCCGCAGGTTCGACTCCTGTCTGGGACGCCACAAACAACGCTGAAAGCCTTGATTTTTCTAGGTTTTCAGCTTTTTTAATTTTGGCGTTTCTATCCTAGCTGAAAAGGGGAGCTATTTTTCTTTATGACTTCAATTCGATACTTTATAAAGACTTTTTAAGGAAGTAGGTTTGCTAACACTTTTTTATTTTTGATGAAAAAATGCTGGATTTTTGAAAATTTGCTAACACTTTTGAAAAATTACTTATTGAGTGTTTGCTTTAAAAGCTGTTCTTTCATCTCTGGCGAAAGGGATTTAAGCAGTTTAAGCAGTTCCATATCGCTGTCTGAAATGCCAGTATCTTGCTGTTGGTTACTGGTATCTTCGTCGAGAGTGGAATAAAATTCTTTGTCCATTTTCTGTGCGTTGAAACGTCTGTCCTCGTCAATGATTTTGGAATAAACATCTGTAACCATTTCTGCTTCAGCATGTCCTGTATCACCCTGTACGGATTTTACATCACCGTTTGTCATTTTCAGTTTGTAGCCTGTACTCAAATGACGTAAGCTGTGGAATACCACAATTTCAAAGTCATTTTCTTCACAGAGCTTTTGAAACCTATCTCTGACAATGCGGCTTTCTACGGGATTTCCGTTTTCTAAAGCAATGACAAGGTTATAATCGTTATATGCACTACCGAGAAATTCTTTCAATTCCTGCTGGTCTTTTTTGTACTGTACCAATAGCTGTGCAACAGTTCTAGGCAGCCAGACAGTTCTGTTACTTGTTTCTGTTTTTGGTGTTTTCAAAACAAGCCTTGTCGTACAATGAGGTTTCTGTGTAGGAAAGATTTTAATAATGTCTTTTTCTTTCAATTTTTGCATAGCCGCAGCATTTACTCTTGAAAGCTCCTTGTTGATGATTACCCTTGCATTATCCGTAGCAATGGATTCTTCATCAATAATCACATCTTCCCATGTAAGACCCGTAATTTCACCAATACGCATTGAACAGGAAAAAGCTAAGTGCATACAGATGGAAAGTAAATCATCTTCCGCAGCCTGTACCGCTTGACGGAATGTCTGTATACTCCACACTTTACGTCTGACTTTTGGAACTTTTGGTAAAGTCGCCAATGACGCAGGATTTCTCTTGCTTGTGTCTATGTACTCCCAACGGATAGCTTGATTCAAGGCGCAGCGGATAATATCATGTATCTTTTTGATGTTCGCAGGCTGTACACAGCGACCAGTTGCTTTTCTGTTTGAACGAGGTACTTCTGGTACGCTCAACAAATCATTGTAGTATTTTGATAAGCTTTTTGTTGTAATCTCATTGAGTTTCCAATCGCCAATAATCGGATTGATATAATTCTCAATACTGCTTACCTTACTGCTGAATGTGCTAGGCGACCACTTAGATGTACCGTAGAGATTGACGAAAATTTTTAGGAAGTCACACAATGTAATTTCCTCGTCAACAACTTCCAGCTCTTTTTTAGAATCCTCAATCTGGCGTGCAAATTGTTCCTCTAAAGGAACTAATACATAACCATATTTTTCTTGATAGTATTCTACAAAGGCTTTTCGCTGCTTTGCTTCTTTTCTTGTTTCCAGCGTATCCCATTTTTGTTTTCTCTTACCTGTATTGTCTAAGTACCAGTAAATAACGGAAAAAGTTGATTTTCTTTGTTTGATTGTAGCCATAATTTCTCTCCTTAATAGTCAAATTTGATTCAACCATTTATCGAAAGAAATTTTTGATACTCGTATGACTTTACCAACACGAACATAATGGAACTGACCGCTTTTCACCAATGAATAAGCTGCTTTCTTACTAATATTCAGTTGTTCAGCAATTTCCTCCACTGTATAAGTCTTTTTTTCCTTTTTTAGAGGGTGTGCATTTTGTGTATCACTTATCACTAAAAAGACTCCTTTCTTTGTGACAGCAACAAAACACACTCGCTTAATGAAATCATTATAGCATAACTTCATAAAAAGCGAACATACATTTTGCTGCTGAAAATATCTTTTTTTAACAATCAAATAGCTTTGGAAAAGCTCACTGGACTTTCACCATTCCCATTCTGATGGGTGAACCGTGTCATACGGGTGTATCATTATACAGATATACAGGTCATGGCAGGGCGACCATTCCAAAAGTCGCTCACGGATCATTGCATGAATCGCTCACTTTGTTTTGAAAGGTCATGGCGTACAATACCCGTCGGCTCGCTGCATATCAAACGTATCTGATTGTTTATTCAGTTTTCAAAGACCACTCGACTGTGTTTGCCAGTCTATGAAAATCTACTATCCGATAATAGACTTTCATAGAATGACAAGCAGAGGGAAAGAGAGAAAAGCTCTGCCCGTCAGAATTGTTAAACTACGATAATCTCAAAGTTTGCAATCATATCCATAACCGCAGCCTGTATTCTTCCTTTTAGTTCAGAATCGACTACCATATAGACATTACCGTACTCGTCGTACAATTTGCGTAGGCTCAACTTTGATATGTAACCGTCATAGAAATTCAAGATTTCCTGTATTGCCGCTTCATCACCATTGGTAGCCGCCACAATTACAGCAAACGGTATACGTTTTGTGTTATTTTCCACACTTATTCCTCCTTCATCATTTTTCGTATTTCTTCCAGAGTGCTTGTCCTGTGACGGTAAACAGTGGAGCGAACCACGTTCATAAGCTCTCCGATTTCTGCGTCAGACATATCCATAAAGTATGACAACAAAATGATATTGCGCTTTCTCTCTGGTAAACATTTAAGAGCCTTGCTTAACTGATCGTCAGATACTTGTACTTCCATGCCAAGAACATTGAACACGGTATAATCGCAGGAATAGTTATCGTAAACGCCAGCTTTATTCAATTCCAAATCTGATACATCAGAGAATGGAATTTCATGCTGCAAACGTCTTGAAATACTGCGCTTATACTTCATTGCTGCTCTCTTAATGACTTTTTTCGTAAGGCAATCAAACTGTGCTTGAATAGCCTGCTCGAAAGAAGATGACTTCATATTTTCACCTCCTTTCTGCGTGAGAGTGAATGAGGGTTGTTTTCCCTCTATCCCCCTTTCCGCACAGTAGCTACCCACGCAGCAGCTATTTGTTGCGCTTTCAGAAAAGAATTTGAAAAATATTTTTAAATAGCAAAAAAGCACAAGAGCATGATGGAAATGCTGTTCTTGTGCTTTAAGAATTATTCCCACTATATGATGTGAAAAACCACATTCAAAAGTAGACTGTACCGCTGTATAAGCTAAGATTTTTTTGACAGTAACGGATAAATCGAAGAATGTCGTCTACCTAGTATTTTCAATGCGGCTACCTCCTAAAGCCGCTAAACCAAAACCAATCTGCTATTTTCTACTGGAAAAAAGAAAAAAGCGGCTTTTAACCGCTACCTAAATAGAAATGAAATATTTGCACGCAAAAGTGGTGCTGCCGATAGCGGTTTTTTTGTTTGCCGCTAGGCAGCACTTTTTGACTTTGATACGCATAATAGGAACTAACAAATCATATAATACGTTTTTCTATACCTGTTAGGAAATCAATAGGAACAGTAAAATGTGGTGAGGTGATTGCATATGCGTAAAAAAGAGGATAAATACGATTTTAGAGCTTTTGGTCTTGCTATCAAAAAGGCTCGTATGAAAAAAGGTTTGACCCGTGAACAAGTGGGAACAATGATTGAGATTGACCCTCGTTACCTAACAAATATCGAGAATAAGGGGCAGCACCCAAGTTTACAGGTGTTCTATGACCTTGTTTCATTACTGGAAGTTTCCGTTGATGAATTTTTCCTGCCTGCGTCTGATCTGGCGAAAAGCACCAGAAGACGACAGTTGGAAAAGCAGCTTGATAGCTTATCTGATAAAGATTTAATCATCATTGAAAGTGTTGTTGACGGAATCATAAAGTCTAAGGAAGTGGAGGACGAGTAATCCTCCACTTTTTATCTATCAAATAAAATAAGCCGATAACCCAAGAATTTTTATCATTCTTGATGTTATCGGCTCTGCGTCTTAGCGTCTGGCTCTTTAATAATTTTTACTATTCCATGATTTGTATTGATTAAAGTTTCATGCTTGCATTTTGGACAAAACAACGGAAAATTTACCAATTCCGTATCTTTTCGTATTTTTGTTCTCGTCTTGCCATTGCAAATTGGACATAATACCCATAACTGCCTTTCCATCGAAACACCACCTTTTATTTGAAAGGAATTAATTCTTTATTTTTTTTCGTAATCTTATAAATATATTCTTCTGGTGTAGGTCGTTTGTTCCTAAAATATTTTTGAAATTTGCCCTTATTTCTGGGTCTGCGCTGTTCATACTTTCATCAATCGTTTCTTCAATATTAGCCCGTACACCAGTCAATGACATATCACCTGCTTTTGCACCAGCATTCAGAGCCTTTTTAATATCCCGTTTTTTAAGTCCTATCATTTATGATTTCTCCATTTTAATATTCTAATAATAAGTCGAAATAATTAGATTGAAATACACGGTTCAATATATTTTTGTAAAAAATCTATGCGGTCAAATATTGTTGGTTTAAAATATGATGTAACTGCTATGACTATATTTTTCGACGGATTTATATATATAACATTCCCGCTATTTCCTATAGCCGCAAATATATGCTTATTTTCATCTACAATCCACCATAGATACCCATAAGACATATTTCTAAATTCGTTTCCACACCTATGATTTGGTTTTATCATTTCTTCAATCCATTTAGACGATACAATTTGTTTTCCATTATGAAAGCCTTTATCTAAACAAAGCTGTCCGATTTTCGCCATATCTGTTGCAGAAAAACACAAACCATATCCAGCTGTTCCTATTCCTTTGGGGTCGCAAAACCATATATTTTTTTGTGGGTCTTTACACATAGTAAAATGTTTATGTTCTTCGGCAGTTTCAGCTAAATAATTTATATGTTTTTCTACTCCAATGGGTTCAAATAAAAATTCGTTTGCAAAATCAACGACTTTTAGACCACTCGTTTTTGATATAATGCCAGTTAGTATATGTATGCCTAAAGTAGAGTATTTGAATTTTCCAGTCAATCCTTTTCTTCCACCCAGAAAATCTAAAGCTGAAATAGTCCAATCATCACTTGAACAAATTTTAGTCCACGGTTCGTACTTATACTTATAAGGTGCAGTCATAGTCAGTAAATGCTTGATTGTAACTTGTTGAATTGTTTTTTCTCCTCTTTTAATTTTATATTCAGGAAAAAATTCTAATACGGGCTGGTCTATACTTTTTATAAATCCTTTATCAAGTGCTATCCCTACAAGCAATGCTACAATACTTTTGGTTGCAGACATAACATGGCAAGTATCTATTTTTTCATAATTATTCCATTCATCAGAATAAACCTCTTTACCGTCTTTATAGCATGATATTTGACAGATATTAGGCTGTTTTTCTTTAATAAAATCGTGCAGTTCTTTTTTATTCATAGTATCAATTTCATCTCCATTTCACGTTATCGTATATGAAATATTCATTCACAAAATATAAATCTTTGATACATTTGCTTATTTCTTTTTTACCGGATAATAAATTTCAGTTACTAGTATAACGAATATTAAATAATTGCTATATCAAACGGATGCCGCTTCCTCTT
>OLOF01000400.1_pt1 | contig 21676 bp, 21 predicted proteins | sample 1643121 | NCBI WGS metagenome assembly OLOF01 (sample SAMEA3136677, study PRJEB25190) | human gut metagenome | biome: human gut; feature: human-associated habitat; material: faeces | place: Austria | collected 2013
AAAAAAATATTAACAATATAAATAGTGAAAATATAAATTATCCTAAAAATAACATTAATGACAATTTAAAAAAGCAAGAAGAATTCTTTGCAAAACAACAAGCCGAAAATTTAAAATATCAAGAAGAATTGCAAAGAGCTAGGGAAAAGGCTTATCATGATGCCTATATTCAGGATTTAAAAAATAGAGGTTATAAAATAAAATATAAGAAAACTTTTAAGGATTATTTGAAAGGATTTATTACTATCTTTATTGTAATTATAGTTTTAATTGCTTTATGGCATATTCCTTTTATTCATAATTTCTTTATGAATTTATATAATGAAAATGAACTTTTACATTATATTGTAGATTTATTTTTGAATATATTTAATTAGTCTTATTTATAATTTAAATAAAAAATATAGAAGATAATTAATAATAATTTCTTCTATATTTTTTTAATTATTCAATTCCAAATGACATAACAAATTCATAATTGTCTTTTAATTGCATAATAATTGTATTCTCTATTTTTTCGTCTGATACTCCTGTTATATCCTCTAAGATTATTCTCTGTTTATACAAACCGTTTACTTCTTCTGTTGATCCCACACTTAATTTATAATGTAGTGGAAATTTCTCTCTCATATATTTCTCAAATTCTTCTTCTGATGCAAAATTATTGTTTCTGAATGTTTCATCTAGGCATTTATATGCTGTTTTATAATCTCTACAATTTAGCATTTTCACCCATTTATCAATGTTTAATTTAACTCTATTTTTTTCAGTTGCATCATTATATGCTTTCTTAAATTCTTCTAAATCTAATGTATATGTATCTAGCTGAATTTTATATTTAAGTGCCTCATTACTAGTATTTAAAATATATATGTTCTGATATTTATCTACTAATAGATACTCTATATCATTATTATTTGCATTAACTTTATATTTTACTAACTCCATTGTTTCTATTTCTTCTAAATTATTTTCTATATAATTGTTAAATTCTTCTATACTTCCAAATCTTTCTTGTCTATAAGATTCATTTAAATGTTCATAAGCTTGATTTTTATTATATAACAACATATATTTCATATTTTCAAAGTAAAACTTTGATAATTCTTCTTGCGTCATTGAAACTACTGGTATAGCATTATAATTATTTTTTACTATTTTTTTATCTATTACTTTCTCTTCTTCTACATTATCCATATCTGCTTTTAAAGGATATACAGAAAAAATTCTTTGTTTATTATCTAATGTAATAATATATTTACAATTTCCATTTAATTTGCTATCTATAATAATATCACCAATTATAAAATATTGTTTTAAATCTGTGTGTTCATTCTTTATTCTTTTTATATCTAAAATATTTAAATTTTGAACTGAACTTGAAAATTTTACATATTTATCAATATTCTCTATAGTTATATTATTATCTGATATAAAATTTTCACTTAAAAAACTAATTACTTTATTTTTTATAAAATCATCACTTACTAGTTGCACTAATTCTCCATATTCATTTTTTCCAAAGTAAGCCGAACTTTTGATGTTAGTACTTTGTAAAAATTTATCCATGCAAGATTTAAGTTGCATAACCTCATTTATATTAACTTGTTCTAAAAATTCCTCAGAAAATTCTCCTATTCCCATAGATATTTTATTATTTATAATCTCATTTTCATTGATTTCTTTTTTACTTTTCTTTATATAAATTATAGAGCCAACTATAATAATTATTAATAATATTATTACTAAAATAATTTTTTTCAAATTCTTCAAAAATATCATTCCTTTTATCTATTATTTACATATAAAACACCTTGATCAACTATATTAATAATATTCTGTACATCTGTCCATCCACCACAAAAGGCATCATTTGCTCCAACGTCTGATACATATACTTCATTGCCATTTCTTCCATCTAGTATTGCAATATAATGTCCTCCATAATATTTAGATCCTCTCTCTGTAACTAATGTTCCTGAGATACTTACAATTGCTGGATTTCCCGATGTCAATTTACTTGCATCTGCTGGTTCATATCCACTACATTCAGCTCCACCCTCTGTCATTAAACTTGCTAGTGAAGGTACTCTAGATGCTAGTGTTGCAGGACTTTGATTATTATTATATCCTGATGTAACTGTCGCTATTGATGTTATACTACATCCTGATTGAGCTATTGTTTCTGGTGAATAATATTCAAAAACCATATTTGCATAAGAACCTGTCCATTGCTTATATTCTCTATATGTTCTACCTGTTGAAGATGTATATGTTTGAAAATAACCATCTCCATCTGCTGGTATAGCTTGTCCTCCTGCTCCTCCTAAAGATCCATAATCTCCAAATATATCATTCCATACTTCAATTTTTCCTTTACATTGCCATGCACTATACTGTCCTTGTTCCCATGGAGTTGTAACTGCTCCTAATGCATGTTCTCCACCTGCATTATAACACTTTTCTAAAAATTCTTCATGTGTTTTGTATATTGCTGTAACTCCTTCTCTTGCTGGATCCATATAATAAAATCCTCCTGTACCAGGATCACCATACACATGATAACCTAAAAATGAATAACATGATTGCATCCCACTAAATGTACCTGGTAAACCATATCCTAACGGATCACATCCTGTATCTTTTCTCGCTTCATATCTTTCCATAACCATAGCCTCTTTAGAACCTCCTTCGCAAAAACTATGTATTACTTCAGCATATGCTCTAATACCATCAAATAATGTTGGAAAAGATGATCCTGACTGAGAACCATTTTCAACAGCTATTCCCCAATAATTATTAGCTCCTCCTCCTGCTACAAAATTTTGTTCCGTTTTAGCAGTCACTACTACTAATTCTGGATTAACATTACTTTCCATAGAAACATCATAAATTTCACCTGCAAAAGGCATAAAATTTGTAATAAAACCACTATTACCAGATTTATCCCCATAGGCTTCCATTGCTTCTATAAATTTTTCTCTTGATAAAACTGGTGTTGTTAATGAAAGTTGTCCACCTGATGTGGTATTTTTAAATGTTTCTAATTTAAATATATCAAAATCAAATTCTGTAACTCCATAATCCGTATTTGAAGCTAAGAACATTAAATATTTAGTTAGATCAACCAAATTTGCTTGTTTTATTCTTTCATTCTTTTCTAATATTAAAAATAGCCAATCCTCTTTAATTTTTTTATTCATTTGTTGTTCTATATACAAATCTACATACTTATTTGTTATTCCATCTACTTTCATATCTCCACCTGAATCATATGAATTAGAAATAGTATGAGTAGTTGATAACGTTCTTTCATATTCTATATAACTATAATCTCCCATTGCTTTACCATCTACAACTTTTTCTTCTAATGTCTTGTCTCCTTTAGTTTCTGTTACTTTTCCTGGAGCATTTACGATTATTTCTTCTTCATCGCCCATGTTTAAAATATTTTTACTATAACTATTTGCCTGATATACTTTAACACACCATGTTTCAATATATGTAATATCTATTTTTGTTCTAACTGATTCTGTTTTTGAGTTTTCTACTGTTCCAACATTTTGCCAACCATTTGTTGCTTTATCTATTGGAGGATTTTCTCCACTTACTGTTACTAGTTTTTGTTTTTGTACAGATGTTTCTACTGTACTTACATTATCTTGTAATGCAATTACTATTTCACTATCTAATACTATATCAGCAAGTTTTTCTGAAAAAGCTTTATAATCTGTATCAATGTAATAATATAATAAATATTCGTATGGCATATGATATTTTTGTAATGCTGTTCTAAAATCCATAGGAGAGTTCTCTTTTATTTCTATAGTACCATCTTTCTTCATATTCCATGATAATGTTACTAATTTATTATCTTCATTTAAGCTAAAATATTTTATAGCTTCTTCAACAGATGATTCTTTTAGTTTTTCAAATTCTTCTAATGGTACATATTTCATCTTTCTAATTTTCGATTCTATACTAGGTGTTTCTGTTGTTTCTCCTGGTGAATGTGCAGTACGTCCACTATGGTCAGCTTCTAAATATTCTTTAATTCCTTTTACAATTCCTTCTGCATATTTATCTGTTCCTCCATCTTTTATAATACTCTTGTCATTACTATTACTTAAAAATCCTCCTTCTGTAACAACTGATGGAAAATTAGTAATTGCTGCACTTTCAATTATACCTAAATTTTTAACTTGAGTTCTTTCTACATCAGTACCTGCACCTCTATTATATAATCCCATTTCTTGAGATATATTTCTCGATAATATTTCTGCTAATTGCTGAGAAATTTCATCTTGTTCTTTATATATAGCTTGTACACCAGTAGCTTCCGGATCTTCTGAAATATCAAAATGAATTTGTATACATAAGTCTGGTTTTGCATCTCTTGCTAATTTTGTTCTTTCTTCCATTTTAATTCCTCCAGGATTAGCACTCGTGCTTCCTGTTTGAACAACTTTTACATTTGAATATCTCTCTTTTACTAATTCTTCTACTTTCTCAGCTACTTTAATTGTTAGTTCTTCCTCATGTAATTCTTTATCTGGTGATTCTGCCCCTATATCATCAGTATTATTATGACCTGCAGCTATTGCTACTACATACTCTTTCTTATCTCCTCCTACAGTAATTTTTTCTTTCTTCTTCTTATCTTTTTCCGTTGCTCTGGATGTTGTTTCTTTTTTATCTTCTTTATCTTCTTTATCTTCTTTTGAAATTCCTTCTTCAGTAGATCTAAGATTTATTTGAGAAGACCTAATATATCCCGTTATATCCTCATCTCTAGTATTTTTTCCTTTTACTTCTACATAAATAACTGTTGAATCATTTAATTTATCTTGACTTACTTCATATTTTCCAGTGTATGTTACTTTGCTTGATTTTTTGATTTTAACAACTTTCTTTGAATCTTCATATTTTACGTCTCCCCATTTATTTTTAACCTTTTCATAAACTACTGCATCATTAATTAATACAATTTCTTTTCCTTCTTCCCATTTTTTTATTTGTTCTTCTCTTGGAGTCATTTGAGAATCATCATATGCTGATTCTTTCTCTAAAATATTGGTATCATCTTTACCAGTATTAACCATAGCTCCTACTTCTTTATTTGGTGTAACTCTTTTTATATTAATAGCACCTTGAAATCCATCTGATCCTTCTGGGATTTTTCCTCCTAAATTCGGAAATTTAGTAACAGCTTCTGCTTTCAATAGCTTTTTCAAAAACTTTTTATCCTTAGGAACATTATGATATTCACTACTAGTATTTAAAGTTTCTATTAAACTATCTAATTTTTTATCAATATCATCAATAAAATCTAAGTAATAACCATCTTCTTGATTTCCTTTTATTTGAATTAATTCTGCAACATCTTCTATTTCTAATTGTTCATAAATTTCTTTTGGTGTATTATCTGCTGTAAATATTTCTACAACAAAATCAACTATAGATGCAGCCGTAACAGCTATTAACAATGTAGGTATAATCTTTACTGTCAAAGCTAATCCAAATGTAGCTAGCTTACCTGTTATTTTCTTTTTTACTTTATTCTTTACTTTATCTTTTGCTTTATTTTTTAACTTTTGTGTAAAACCTCCCATCTGCTCACCTCTTTTCTTTTTAGAACTTTATTTCAAATTTTTCTGTTTTACTTTCTTCTCCATCTTTATATTCTTCATAATTTGTTACAATATCTTCAAATACAATTTTCTTTATAACTATCCCTTCTTGATAAGCATCACTAAACTTTATATTTATTCTTTTAGTCTCATTAGGATTAATTATTAAATCTTCTTCTGCATTCTCATATAATAATGCACTATATCTAATTCCTCCTTTATCAACTAAATATACATTATCTGTATCCTTTCCTGAATCTAATTTTAAAGTTTTTTCTGATTTATTTTTTATATCAAATGTATAATTTTCATAATCCATAAATACATTCGACTTTATAACCTTTATACTCAAAAAATCATTATTATACTCTTGATTTATATTTTTTATTCCAATTAAACTATTTATATTTAACTTATATTCTCCTTCTTCTGGACAAATTGTTACAAAATCTTGATAATATGTGTCGTCACTCTTCCCTGTTGTTAACATGTTATCAAATATCTTAACTTGATATATATATAGTCTACCTCTAATTAACCAAGAATTAAAAGAAAATTGCTTATCTCCTTCAAATTTTTCTGAATAATATAACTCTTCAAATAACTGTTCCGTAGGATACAAAACTTCTTTTGTTTCTTTTGAAAGTAAATTATATGCTAATTGAGGTTGATGCTCTATACAATAAGTAAAAAACTGATCTATTAACTCTCCAAAGTCTTTCCTATATTGACTTGGCACTTTATCTCCAGATATAATCGCTTCACTTTCCTTATCATAAGAAACAACATTTTTAGATGTTGTTTCTTGACTATATTCTTCATTTTGTTCTTCTAATTTTTTTGAAGCAAAATTATTCATAACTTGTATTATTGAAATTACAAATATAATTGCTAAAATTATTGCCCATACTTTTAATCTATTTTGATAATAAAATCTTATTAATTTATGCATTTTGCTTCCTCCATCATAAATTACTGATTTTCCCTATTTTGTTTATTAACATTTCTAGTTACTGGTTGTGTATGTATTCTAGTTTTTCCCTCTTTTAAGCGGTTTTCATATAAGTTCTTTTCTCCTAATAAATCCGACATTTTTGTCATAACTTCTTTTTGTACATATGGATCTTTAACATTTGCCTGAACTTTTTCTTCCATTTGCATCATACTTTTTTCGTCTCTAATATCTTTTGAAGTGTATCCTCCTTTATCTATATGTGCTGCCAAGCTTATATACTCTTGATGTCTTTGTCCAGATAATGGTTCACCTTCTTTATATGATGCCTTAATTGCATTATTTATTAATTTTTCATCTGTTATACCAGCAGCATAATAATCGGCTTTTGCTTTTAGTATATCTTTTTCATTTCCTTTAAATCCATGTAATTGTCCTGCTAAGTCTCTTGCCTTTTCTAACTCTTCTTTATTCTTATATAATTGATTCAAACTTCTATTATTCTGTATTATATTTCTTTTATCTCTTGCATATTCATATCCATATACATCTGTATTAAACTTATCTCTCATAGAATCCATAGAATTTCTAGCTTTATCTATTCCTTTCTTTGTACCAGAATACATTGCTCCTGGCATATTAGCTAGATTACTACCTATCATTCCTCCAGCTGCTGCACCTGTTGTAGCAAATGAAATTGCTTTTGACATATCTCCAGTTGTTAATCCTGCTGCTAAACCAAGAGTAGCTCCTCCTACTGCTCCAGTTGTTTTTGTTAGTGCTTTTCCTGTAAATTTTAAACCTTTCCAAGCTTTTGCCCCTGCAATTTTACCAACACTCAATCCTGCTCTTCCAACAGTTTTCAATTTAGCCCATTTATCTGAATTCTCTGGATTTTCTGGCATTTCTGGCATTTCTGGCTGTCCTAAACTTGTATCACTTATTGAATCTCCTTGTTTTATTCCTAAATCTTCATCTATCATTTCTAGCTGTTGTCTAGCTTCTTCTCTATCCAAATCTGAAGCATTTTCATCGTTTGCTATCCTTTCCCATTCGTCTCTAGTATCCTGTAAGCTACTTTGTTTTGCTGTTGCTTCTTGTTGATTACTTATTTCATTTTGTCCTCCCTTATCTTGATGATTACTAGCAGTACTATCAGCTATTCTAGCATTTTCAGGATTGTTACTACTACTTCTTTGATTAAATGTATCTAGATTTGCAGCTGAAGAATTTGTTTTATTAAATCTAATCTTTCCGTTATCTTCTAAACTATCTTTTCCATTTCCTGATGAAGATTTCCCAGATTTTTTTCCTCCAAGATCAGCTAAAGTCTGTAAACCTTTCATTGCCATTGCTCCACCTGCAAAAGAAGCAAAACCTCCTGCACTTTCAGCTTTATCTAATCCGAACATTTTCTTTATGAATTTCTCTGCTGGTATTAAAAAGAATATCGCTACTAATGCATAAATAGGATTATTTACTGCTAAATCTGTTGCAGATTTAACAAATACTGTATATAAGATTAAGTGAACTGGTTGTATAATTGCATTCATTGTGTATTCTTTAAACCAAATATTAAATGCTTGTGCTTTTCCGTCTCCGGCTTTATCTATTGGATAGGTTAAAGCAACTAATGGTGCTATCATTGTAAAAAATGCCATATATAAAAATCTTTTAAAATATATAAATGTAAATATACATGTATATATTACTAAAGCCAAATAAATTATTGAATATGCTGTTGCATCTTGCCAAGCATCTGCTTGTGCTTTAAATCTTGCTAATCCTACTAAATTTGTTCTAAATCTAATTTTACCACTACCTGAATTAGGTGTTGACTCATCACTAGGAGTAGCTTCAACTAAAATCCCCTCATCTATTTCTTTAGAAAATAATGCATTAAAGTTTTCTGTAATCATTAATATTCCAGACATAATAAAGTGTATAACAAATACTAAACATAGTGCAACAAGCCAATTTTTTAAAGCTTCTTTATACTTAGCTTTATCTCCCGCTGTCGAACTAATTAATATTCTAATTCCCAAGTATACTAACATTGATAGCAAAGAAACAATTGCAATGTTTCTAAAAGATTTGTACCAATTTGCTATTTCTACTTGTAAAGTTCCTCCTGCTGCTGATTGAGACATATTTATTGCACTATCTAAACCATCAATTATTGGTGTATATGTATTAGGTTTTAAGAAGTTTATATCTAACATTGCTATATTATTTGCAAATATACTTTCTGGTGAATATAACATGTTAGGTATTTGATAATCAGAAGCATCTATAAGCCATGTCTTGTCATCCATATAGTCTTCATCTATTTCAACATCTGGATCTCCATCAATATTTTCTACTAACCATGATCCACTGCCTTGCTCTAAATTGACATCTCCTTGACTTAACATAGCTGAAAAAAATTCATCAGAACCCAGCATAAACTTATTTAAAGCCCCCATTATTACATCACCCAATGATGCAAATAATTGTACTATTTCCTTTAATAAAGAACCGTAAAATTCCATTATCAGCATCATCATCTTTTGCTAAAACAATTTGTGGTGATATAAAATTAAAAACTAAAACAATAAGCAGTAAAGCAAATATTATCTTTTGTAATATACTTTTCTTTGTATTATTTTTCATTTCATCCTCCTATAATACTTATCCTGACCTTTTTCTCATTTGTGCTAATTTGTTTAAGTTAGTTTCAACAAATTCAAACTCCTTTGCAGTAGGTGTAATTTGTATTATTGCTGTATCTCCCCCTACCTTTAAAAGGCCTTCTCCTTTTAAACAAGTTATTAAAAAGTTTGACTCTCCTTCACTTAATTTAAATACTTGCTTCAAATATTCTATTTCTGATTTATCTTGAGCCAAAAACAATTTTGTATCTGATGAAGTCAAAACTGCTTGTGCTTCTGGTTTTTCATAAAAGTCTTGGAATCTTTGTGAAATTATAGCTAAAGAAACATTTCTTTTTCTTGCACGTCTTGCCATTGTATTTAAGAAATCTACTGCTTCTGGATATGGTAATAACATCCATGCTTCATCCACTAGAACCCTTTTCTTTCTTGCCTTTGTTCTATCTTCACTATTTTTCTTAACATATTTTTCCCAAATCCAAGATAATAAAATTTGTTGTGCTAATGGTCTTGCAAATCTTTCTTCTAGTTGAGAAATATCCAAGTTAATAAATGGTGCTCCATCTAACAATTCAAATGTAGATTGTCCATCAAAATATGCCATTTGCCCATTATATTCTCTTATATATTGTTTCATAACTTTTAATAAATAACTATAATGATATTGATAGTCTGAGTTTTTATTTTGTCTTGCTTTTTCTTCTATTCTTTTATACCAACTTCCTATTGTTGGCATATCTTTTTTATCTCTATATAATCTATCTCCTTTTTGAAAAGTTTCACCTGATTTATATATACTTAAAGGATTATTTGTAATCCCTAAACTTGCATATTCTTCTGCTACAGATTCTGCAATTACTTGTTTAGTTAACTCATTTACCTCTTGGCTTCTTGTGCTTCCTCTTGCCATTGTTAATAGAGCTTGTGTAACGTCTTCTACTTTATTTTCAACATTTAAAACTGTTCTTTCCCTACCTGTTATCTCATCTTTTATATTTTCTGGTTCTATATCAAATAAATTTATAACTGTTTTTGAGTTTGGGCTTAAAACTACATTAATTCCACCTAAACTTTCAGCAACAATTTTATATTCACCTTCGGCATCAAGTGCTAAACTTTCTATACCCATCAATACTGATGATCTAGAAATTAAAGTTTTCATAGTTACAGATTTTCCTGCTCCAGATTTAGCAAATATAACCATATTATAGTTAGTTAATGATGGGTGGAAATTATCAAATAGTATAGGTGTTCCTGTTTGTTTATTAAAGCCTAGGGGTATACCTGTTGGATGCCCTACTTCTGATGTTGTAAAAGGAAAAACTGTTCCCATAGATCTACTATCAAAAGAGTGTATTTTTTTTATTTTATCACTCATTAATGGTAAATTTGACTTAAATGCATCTTCTTGAATTGCCCATGCACTTTTTATTCCTACTAAAGACTTTGACATTTCAGTTGCTAATAATTTTGTTAATCTATCTAAATCTTCCATATTATATGAAAACAATGTAGCAACAACTGAAGCATCATACATTTTATTAAACCCTGCTGATATTTCATCTCTTAATTGCTCTGCTTCAAGTCTTTTTTGAGTTAATGTACTTTCTCTATTTATATTTCCTCTATCTGCTGCAACAATTCTTTCTGTTTCCAACTCATTTATAACTTTATTTAATTCGTTTTGAGATCTAGATTCAGCTATAGGAGTAATATATATTGAAGTATTAACATCTCCAAAGAAGTATAAATCCCTAAATAATTCTGGAAATGTACACATACGAGGTAATGTTGAAACGAAAAAACTTCTGGCATATCTAGTAACATTAGAAACAATTTCCAAATGATCTATTTTTGATGCATCAATTCCTGATGGAGCAATCAGTTCTTTTATTGTTTTCTTTTTTAATATTCCTGGTTGCTCTTCTTCTTTAATTAACTGTCTTTTTCTTTCTTCCTCTTGTAGTTTTTTTCTTGATTTCTTCATTTGAATTTCCTCCTTCTTCATCACTATTTATTTCTTTTATTGCTTCTTCAGCAATATCTTCTCCAACATATCTTCTATTTTCTTCAATAACCATTGTTGCCATTTTTCTAATTAATTCTTCCAAATTATCTTCCCTATCTTGTGCTGCTTTTTGAGGTCTTGATTTGACTTTTTCTATTTTTTCATTTGCTAAGTCAATAGCTCTATTTCTTATTGTCTCATCTAATATTCTTATTTTCTTTTCATACACATCTGGAGCTGTAGAATATAATTCTTCATATCCTGCTCTTATAGCCTTATCTATACCAAATACTTCAGATTCATCTCTATTATATGCAACATATAATAAATCAACCAATTCTATTGATGTTAAAATTCTTCCATTTATTGAACATGATGATAATGTTCTTATTATAGATTGTGACTTTGTATATAACTCTGAAAAGGCCATACTTCTAATTTCTTCTTTATCATATTTTTCCCCATTATTTTCTTCTGCAAAATATGGAATAACTATATAATATTTTTTATTTAATATACTTTTATTTAAACTCATCTTTTCTGTATTTGAAACTATATCTCTTCCATATTCTAATAAATTTCTTTGTTTCGTTAATTCAAACCAATAAGATTCTAATTCTTGTTGATTATATACATCTGAATTTTTTAAGCTATTATATCTAAATAACATTTGATTATATTTATCTTCAACTTCTTTTACTTTTAATTTATATTTAGATATACTTTCATTTAAGTTAACAGTTCTTGTTTGTATATAAATTTGTATAGGATGTCTTAGTGTATTTAGAAATTGTTGAAATCCTTCTTCAACTCCTATTTTTTCCATTTTTGACATTAAATCATAGTTAACACCTTGACATTCAACCACCATCAAAAATCTCTTACCATTTTTTTGAATAATCATATTGTCTTCTATTTTATCAAATTCCATAAAATCATATATTGATTGTTTATTATATATTGGTGCATTTAATTTTTTTTCTACATTACTCTCATCAACTACTCGTTCTTTTTTCTTTTCTTTTTTATTATTCTTTTCTTTTAACTTTAAAGTAACAAATATTATTGACAATATTATTAAAAGAATTATTAAAGTTCCTAAAGCTATCATTAAAATCTGTGAAAGCATATTTTCATCCATATTATTCATCTTTTGTTTCCTCCTCTAAATCTTTCTTTATCTCTTGATATACATAGATCTTGTTTTTCTGTAACTTGAATTTTATAAATCTCAATATTACATCATCTATATTTTCTCCTCCTGTCTTTTTAGTAATTTCAAAAGCTGTAGAATCTGGCATTTTAAAAGTTCCGATCATAAAACCTAATAAACCTAAAAAACCAGCAATAACTAATCCAACTACCGATAAATCTATTAAACTAAATATCAAGTAAAATACTAAACCTATACATACACCTATAAATGTATAAATTAATGCTTTTGAAGAAAATATAAATAATATTCTTCCCTCTCCCTTTACATTTCTTGGTAAATTATATGTTCCCATATAGCTTCTCCTTTCAACATATCCACATTATTACTTATATTTAATTATAACAAAAAAACTCAAAATTTGTAATATTTTTGAGTAAAAAAGTATAAAATAACAGATTTTTAATAGTTCTGTAATATATATGTAACAATAAATATAGGTGTTTTTTTATAAATATCATTTCTTACATAAATTTTACAAATTTATTACAAAAAAAACTCTTTTTTGATAAATTAATTTTTATTTATCAAAAAAAAGTTTCACTTTTTCTTTTATTTTTAACATATACTATTAAATGCTACTAAAGAATTGGTAAACTATATTTGCGAATAAAGATGCTGTAAATATCAAAGCTGCACCTACTAAATAAGGTATCATTGATTTTTTGTAATCTGCTTTTTCTTCTGCACTTCCCATCATATATTTTATACCAATAACAAGTACTATTATAACAGATAATACTATACCTACTGTTTGAAATATTCCCACTAGTCCATTTCCTAATCTTGTTATTTCATTTACTCCTGCTATATTACTAGAAGCTGTTATATTGGTAGGATCTAATGCAAAACAACTAGTAGAAAACATAATAATTGATAATAATACGAAAATAGCTATTATAACTTTTGTTACAGTTTTATTCATGCTTGTCCCTCCTTTTTTATTATAAATCCCTGTATAAGAATTTTATACACGTATTTATTTTATTCTATCATTTTTATTCTTTTTTTGCAATATCTTATCAAATTAAGTTTAAAATTTTTTAAAATCTAAATTATTATTTACAAAATAACTAAATATGTAAAACATAAAACAATTTTACTTCTAATTTTCAATATTACATATTTTTTGTAAATTGATATATTATATTCGGTAAAGTTGTTCCTGTAAATAAGATGAAAGCTCCTATTAAATATGGTACTAAAGTAGATTTATATTCAGCCTTTTCTTCAACACTACCTAACATATATTTTATTCCTATTGCCATAATCATTACTACAGATATTACTATTCCTACAACTTGTATTAACCCTAAAAGATTATTTGCTTTACCAACTAATGTTGGAGAGTCAGCATTACTGCCTTTGTAGCTATCCAAATCTCCTAATCCTAAATCTCCACTAGACGTTCCTGAAGTCCCACTTGAACTCCCTCCTGATTCCTCTGGAGAAGCACTACGTGACGTCGAAACAGCAAATACTGTAGAAGCTGCCATAATAAATATTAAAGTTATAATTATAGAAAATATTACTTTATTCTTCATTTTCCCCCTCCTAAATACTTTGTAAAATTGTTACTACTAATTTCCATATAGCAAATCCACCAAATACCATCACACAGCCTACTACATATGGTACTAAAAGTTTTTTTGCCTCTGCTTTTTCTTCTATAGATGATGTCATAAGTTTTAGTCCTATTATAGCTCCAATTATTACTGCTACTACTACACCTACTGCTAATAAAATATTATACATTGTCTTTGAAAAGTTACTTAGTGTTCCTTGGTCTATATTCACTGCACCTTTATTTATAAAATCATTTGCATCACTCATCATATCTTCTAAACTTTGTTCTGAATTGCTTACTGCTGTATTTGCTTTTGATGGATATTTATATATAGAACTTCCTCCATAACCTGAACTAGATTGTGTTCCTACTGCATTAGCTGTTTGTCGTTGCTCAAGCGTACCTTCTTTGTCATAACCTGCATTCTTTAATGTTATTCTCCATTGATCAATAACTTCTTGGCTTTCATCTATTTTAGTTATTGAACCATCTGTAACTCCTCCTGAATGATTTTTGTATAAACTTTGTACATAATCTACAATTTCATCAGCTGTAAACTTTTTCTTTTCTTCATCTGATAGTTTTTTCTTTTTTTCTGCTTCTTCTTTTTTCTTTTTTTCTTCTTCTTTCTTTTTTTCTTCTTCTTTGTCTTGTTGTATTTGTTCTCCTGGTGCATATGGAGGAGGCTTTGGTGATCCCAGTTCAACTCCTGGCTTTGAATCCATTGCACCTGCAGCATTAACTATATTTTTTCCCCCTACTATCACTAATGTTATCATTATTAATATTATCATTATTACTTTTAATTTCTTCATTTTATTTCCCCCTTTCGTACAATTTTCTTTTTCCAAATAACTCTTAAGTTAATTATACTATATACTTAAATTAAATTCAATATTTTAGTTATTTTTATATCAGTTAATTTTCTAATAACTCTTATATAAAATAAATACATATTTTGTAGAAGAAATATTCTGTAATGGAATTAAATGTAATTAATGTTTTAAAAAAACAAAATAAGTCAAAATACTGGCTTTTTAATGAGTTAAACAATATAAAACCAATTTCGTATGCAAATTTCAATGCACTTGTTTGCAATAAAACTAAATCTATAAAATATCAAACTCTTGAAAACTTATGTAATATACTAAATTGTACACCTAATGATTTATTACAATAGTAAAAAGTATTCATAAAATTTATTTCTTAACTACTATATTAAAAAATAATAAATTATTACTTCTTAACTTTATTATATTAAAAAAATAGCTTAAAGGATTTACTTTAAGCTATTTTTGGGCGAAGATAAGATGATTCGACTCCAATGTCATCAGGTCAAGGAAAATCTAAAATACCAATATTAGATTAATCGATTTTTACCTAATATTGATTTTTTAGGCATAACAAATAAACCTATTGATATGTTTTCATTAATTTCCTATCTTTATTTCTCCCATTCATATTTAACTATATTTGCAAATTTTGTATATTCTCCTAGTCATAATATTCTTTCTGTTTCAAGCTCTCCGGTTATAAATTTTGCAATATTAATTTCTGCTATTCTTTTATTTATACCTTTGTTTTATTTTTCTTCTAATTTATTAACTAACTCCACTAATAAATCTTTTAGTTTACTTAATTCTTTAATATTCTTTTTTTGTGTAATATCAAATATATTTTTTCTGACAATTCTATTAATTCCTCTGTATCAACAATTACAAGTTTACTAATTTCATTTGACATATTTATTAATAAAGCTACATTTACTTTATATTATTTTATAAAATATTTTATTTAAATTAATTATTTTCTAATATATTTTGAACTTCTTTTTGAAATTCAATAAAAAATTTCTTTATCTCTCCCCAATTATAATCAACAAAAGTATTAGGTAATATTTCATCTTCTGCATCTTCAAAATAACTTAATCCCATAATTATATTTACATAGTTTATATTTTCCCCACATTTTTGTTTTAATCCTTCTACTAATTCATATGTATTAATATTGCATTTTTTTATTATATTAAACAAATCAAAGAAATCTTTTTTTGCGCCTCTTCCTCCTATCGCGACTACTTTCATTGTTGCAATATCTAAAATACTTGCAAAGTTTAAATTTGGCATTTCTTCTACTTTTATAAAATCTTTTAATACTTTATTAGGATAGTAGAAAAAGCTTACTTGAACACCGTTTAAAAGCACATCACAAGTTCCTTTTTGATTTTGTATAACTTCTATATTTCCTATTTTTTTCAGTTCTTCTAATAGCAATTCATTGTTAAATTCTCCTTTTACACAAAAATCAAAATCATAAGACTCTCTTAATCCTAATTGTAATGATAATGCTGTTCCTCCTATCATATAATAATCATTTATACTAACTTCTTCAGATAATTTTTTTAATAAATCATATCTATTTCTATCAAATATATTCCAATACATTAATTATTCACTCTCCAATATTCATAATTCATACCTTGTATTGCTCTATAATATGCCATTTCTTCTTTTTTTAGATTAAATTGTTGTCTTAAATAGTTTGCGACCAATGGTTTTAAATCTCTACTTTTTATTGCTATTTCTTTTATATCTTCTTTACTATATATGTTTTTTAACCATTTTATTGCTTTTAAATCTCCATAACAATATAATCTTGATATTATATATCTTTTGTTTTTTCTTATATCTAATTCTTCAAATTTCGTATCCCAAAAATACTTTTTTAATTCTTCTGGCATTTATTTACTCCTCTTATTACTTTTTATACATATATTATCTCATTTTTAACTATTTCTATTATAACAAATTAGAAATCTTTTTACAATAAATATCGTAATTTTCAAAATTACGATATTTTCACGATATATTTTTTATCTTAATTCATCTTATTTTACTTTGGTTCATATCCTATAATTTTATATAAAATCAAAAAAATAGCCTAAAATCTTTATTTTAAGCTATTATGGCGGAGATGAGAGGGTTCGAACCTCCGCGCCCCTTTCGGGACCTAACTGTTTAGCAAACAGTCCCCTTCACCACTTGGGTACATCTCCATTTATAAACTAAAAGTTAGATATAATAATGATATCTAACTCTCAGATACTTGGCGGAGAGGGTGGGATTCGAACCCACGGTACGCTACAAACGCACGCCAATTTTCAAGACTGGTGCCATAAACCAACTCGACCACCTCTCCATATTTTATGCCAATGTCTTACGACAGTATTTATATTAGCATTTTTATAACCATTTGTCAATAGTCTTTTAAAATTTTTTTGACTTTTGAAAAAATGGCAAATTAATGATAAAAAATATTTTTTATATTTTTTTAAATATTTCATATTATTAAAAAGTGAGAAATCAAAAATTGATTTCTCACTTTAGTTTCTCATCCCATACATAATAATAAAACTATGAGACCACCAAAGATAGTTCCTATCCCCTTCAAAATTTCTTCAAAGCTTTTTAAGTTACATAAAACGTTTAATGCTCCTCCAATTAATAAAAAAAATCCGAATACTGTTGCTATAAATGTCAGCATATCTTTTTCTCCTTTTCTAAAAAACTATTTAGTTGCTATAATTTATTTTATCACATTTAGCTCATTTTTTCAAGTTTTATGTAACCTCTGTCTTTTTATGCTAATTTATTCATTTTCGTAGTAATTAATTTAACATTATATAAACATCAAATTCATTAACACTATCAATTTTTATCCAATTGTTTCTAACATATTCTATCGCCTTTTCTGGTTCTTGATTTGATTCATTTCCTTTTCCTCTATATAACAGAATTTGCATATTTTTTAAATTCTTAATTTCTTCTATTAATCCATCTTCTCCTTTTTTACCTAAGTTTCCTAATAATGGTAAATCAAATTTTCCATTACTTCTATTTAGAGGTATCATATATAATCCAGCCTTTTCAGATAGTATAATTGTGTTTTTTTCACTATTTTTTATATATGATGTTACTTCTTCTATATCTTTATATTTTTCATTACTTATTATTGCTCCAAAATATGGTTCAGTATATTCAATTTGATATATTTCACTTGTTATAATATTATACCAGTTTAAAAAATTACTAGTAGAAAATATTAATAAATATATTATCAATCCATAATATACAATTTTTACTATCCTGTTTTCTTTTATAATATCTTTAAACATTATATACACACAATATAGTAAGTTAATAACTGATATTATTATTCCAAACAATATATGTCCTTTATTAAATATAGGAAAAGCCCATAATGTCAATATTATAGAAAAAGGCAATAATATTTTTAGATTTCTAACTTCAATTTCATTTAAACTTCCTTTTTTTAGCAAAAACTTTGTAACTATAATATTTAATATAAATATACTTATAAAGAAAATAAAACTATTCCATTCTATTCCTATATTTTTAATAGAAAATTCACTCATTCCTAAAATTGTATAGTCAATAAAGCCATAAATTTTATTATTTAATATTAATTCAATTAAAAATATGCTTCCTATTAATAATATTCCTAAAAAATATTTAAATATATTTTTGCATATATCATTTATTTTTTCATTTTTCTTATCAAAAGTAGAAATTAGATATATAAAATATGCTAAACCATAATATACACCTATATTTTGCTTAGTAAAAAATATCAATCCTGTTATAATTCCTTGCACTAATTGCATGTTTTTTATTTGCTTCGTTATTAATATGTATATTCCTATTAAAACTATAATTAATGCCATTGTATTATAATTTGCTCCTAAAGATATTATGAAAAATTCACCATATAATATGACTAACATCGTTATTATAAATGAAATCTTTCTATTTTTTATTAGTTCCTTTAAAATTTTATATATTATAAAAAATAATACAGTTACTAAAATACAATTATATAATCTAAAAACCAAAAAATTGGCACCAAATATTTTAAAAATAAAATTTCCTATATAAAAAAATAGAGGAGTAATAATAATATTTGCTCCTTCATATATCCCATATCGATTATATATTTTATAGATATTTTGAAAATTCCATAATTCATCTGATACAGCTATATTAATATTTTCCACTATTCCTATTGCAATCAAAAATAATATTCCAAATAAGATATAATCTTTACCTAATATTTTTTTCATCTTACTTCACCCTAATAGTTCCATCTCCATTTATTGCTTTCTCAATTGCCAAATTTTCTTCTTCAGAAATAGTATATTTAGATTTCCCATTTTCAACTGGCTTTGCATAAATATTTGACATTTCTCTCGAATAAATTCCATTTAAAACAACTCCATTATTTTTCTCATCTAGCAATGCCAAAGCAAAACTCAAATCACTTCCTGTATCTTGAAATGCATTATATCTAACAATTCCTATTTTCTGAATACATTTATTTAAGTCATTATCTACATTTTTTATATAATTTAATATTTCTGCATTTTGCTTCTCGACTCTTTCTACTCTATACATATAATTTTCCAAATCTTCTTCTATGTTTTTACCATTTCCTAATTTTTTCATAAATTCTGTATATTTTTTACTTATTTTATTAAATTTAATTATTACTATTACTAATCCTATTACTAATAAAATTACTATTACTGATAATGCTATTAAGAAATTATCTGTTTTTAATAATTCTAATATATTTTCCATCACACCATCTCTTTCTTTAATAAAATGATTATATTTATTTTATTAATCCTAATATTCTTTCTAAATCATCATTTGAAGTATATTCTATGATGATTTTTCCCCTTCTCTTTCCTGCATCAAGTCTTACTTTAGACCCAAAAAAGCTTTGAAAATTATCTTCTATACTTTTATATAGTATATGATTTCTGTCTAATTCTTCTTTTGTTTCTTTGATTCTTGCTTTTTTCTCTACTTGCCTTACTGTTGCTCCTCTTTCTAACATTTGTATCGCTGTTTTATATTGTTTTTCTGGATCTGTTATTGCAAGCAAAGCTTTACAATGCCCTTCTGTTAATTTTCCTTCTTTCGCCATTTCTAAAACACGTGACTCTAAGTTTAATACTCTAACAATATTTGCTATTGTACTTCTTCCTTTTCCTAATTTTTTTGCAACTTCTTCTTGTGTTAGTCCATAATTATCTATTAAAGTTCTTACTCCTAATGCTTTTTCATATGGATTTAAGTCTTCTCTTTGCATATTTTCTATTAATGATATTTCTGAATTTATTTTCTCATTGTCTTCTCTTATTATCGCTGGTATTTCTTGCAATCCTGCTATTTTTGATGCTCTCCATCTTCTTTCCCCAGCTATAATACTATAATATCCTTCTTTTTTTGTTACTACTATTGGTTGTATTAACCCATATTCTTTTATAGATTCTGCTAATTCTTCTAAGGCTTCTTGGTCAAAATTCTTTCTTGGTTGATCCCTATTTGGCTCTACTTCTGTTATTTTTAAATTTTTTAAAACATCATCATCTTTTGCTTGTTCTTCTTCTGGTGCTGGTCCAAATAAAGCATCTAATCCTTTTCCTAATCCTGTCATTTTAGCCATTTTCATCCATCCTTTCTATTCCTTTGTTTCTTTATTACATATGTTTTGCTTTTTGTTCCTCATCATTTATTTTTAGAAATTCTCTTGTAAACTTCTCATAGCTTTTTGCTCCCTTTGATTTTGGGTCATATTCTGTTATTGGCATTCCATAACTAGGAGCTTCACTTAATCTTACATTTCTTGGTATTACTGTTTTATATACTTTATCATTGAAATATTTTTTTACTTCTTTTACTACTTGATTTGATAAGTTTGTTCTTATATCATACATTGTAAGTAGTGCTCCTTCAATTTCAATATTTTTATTTAAATGTCTTTTTACTAAATTTACTGTATTTATTAGTTGTCCTAATCCTTCTAATGCAAAATACTCACATTGTACAGGAATCAATACACTATCTGATGCTGTAAATGCATTTAGTGTTATTAATCCTAATGATGGTGGACAGTCTATTAATATATATTTTACAGGTTCTAATTTCTCTTTTAATCTTTGTTCTCTTGACATCATAGAGACTAATTCTACTTCTGCTCCTGCTAAACTCATATTTGATGGGCATACATATAAATTTTTTATTATTGTTGTTTGTACCGCTTCACTCATTTCTGTTTCATTTACTAAAATGTCATATGTAGAACTTTCAACTTCTTTTTCAACTCCTAATCCACTAGAAGCATTTCCTTGTGGGTCTGCATCAATTAATAAGACTTTTTTTCCTTTTTTTGCTAAAATTGTTCCTAAATTGACTGTTGTTGTTGTTTTTCCTACTCCACCTTTTTGATTTGCTACTGATATAACTTTTCCCAATTATTCCGCCTCCATTTAAGTTAACATTTACTTATATGTTTTATCTATTTCCTATTATTATCATATATAAATATAACAAAAAAGTCAACAAATTTAAGATATTTTTTTAACTTTTTATTACAGAAAAATATCTTTTATTATAGAGAAGCTGAAAATAGTTGATAATTATGATTTTTTTACATTTTGGCGTTCGCCTGAAATGAAGATTAAAATTGGTTAGGCTTTCGAATGAGGAATGCTCACGGTACTTGAAGCATGAAAGGGTCTGAGTGAGAGAGGCTCATGAGGAAGCCTTACCAATTCTTTCTGAATGAAA
>OLOF01000407.1_pt1 | contig 21311 bp, 19 predicted proteins | sample 1643121 | NCBI WGS metagenome assembly OLOF01 (sample SAMEA3136677, study PRJEB25190) | human gut metagenome | biome: human gut; feature: human-associated habitat; material: faeces | place: Austria | collected 2013
AAATAACACTTAAACAGAAAAAGAAGTGGAGAGGAAAGTCATGAACAGTAATGAACCATTAGCTTTTAGAATGAGACCAAAAACTTTAGATGATTATGTAGGGCAAGAACATGTTTTAGGAAAAGACAAAATATTATATAGAACAATTAAAGCAGATAGATTATCAAGTATAATACTATTTGGACCACCAGGATGTGGAAAGACTTCATTAGCTAGAGTTATAAGTGAAACAACTAAATATAAGTTCTATAAAATAAATGCTGTTACTTCAGGAGTTGCAGATATAAAAAAAGTAATAGAAGAAACAAAAAATTTTATGATAAATCCAATAGGAAAAAGTATATTATTTATTGATGAGATTCATAGATTTAATAAATTACAGCAAGATGCCTTACTTCCATTTGTAGAAAATGGAACTATAATATTAATAGGAGCAACAACTGAAAATCCATATTTTGAGGTAAATAAGGCTTTAATATCTAGGTCAATGGTAATAAAACTAGAACCATTAACACAAGAAAATATATTTAGTATATTAAAAAAAGCATTAGAAAGTAAAGATGGATTAGGGGAATATAATATAAAAATAGAAGATGAAACTTTAAGAAAACTAGCAATAATATCTAATGGAGATGTAAGAACAGCTTTGAATGGTTTAGAAATTGCAGTATTAACAACAAAAATGGGTTCAGATGGATATATAGAAATTACTGATGAAATTATAAAAAATAGTGTGCAAGATAGAAAAGCAATTTTTGATAAAAATGGAGATACACATTATGATAATATAAGTGCTTTCATAAAATCTATGAGAGGTTCAGATCCTGATGCTACTGTATTTTATCTAGCAAGAGCTCTAAATGGAGGAGAAGACCCAATGTTTTTAGCAAGAAGAATAGTAATATGTGCATCAGAAGATGTGGGGTTAGCAAATCCAAATGCATTAGTAGTTGCAAACGCAGCAATGCAAGCAGTTCATATGGTCGGAATGCCAGAAGCAAGAATTTTATTATCAGAAGCGGCAGTATATGTAGCTTTATCTAAAAAATCAAATGCAACATATATGGCCATAAACAAGGCATTAGAAGATGTAAAAACAAAAGACACAGGCGAAATACCAATGCATATAAGAAATGCACCAATAGAAAAAATGAGAGAGCTTGGATATAATGAGGGATATTTATATCCTCATGATTTTCCAGGACATTACATTGAACAACAATATTTACCAGATAAGATGGTTGATACGAAATATTATATAAAAGATGAAAATATAGATTTATGATTTTGATGATTTTGGGGTCGGAGACAAAAATCATTAATGAAAATATAATGTTCTAAAACGAGACAGTACATAAAAATAGAGTTTATAAATAAAAGCATGAATAAAAGATTAACTTATAAATTAAAATTCTACATAAAATTCTAAAATATGACTTTGTAAATAAAAATCTTACATAAAACATCAAAATATAACTTTATAAATAAAAAATGGCATTTTATAAAAAAATGTCATTTTTTTTGTCATAATTGGTTATAATACTAAAATAAAAAAACAAAAGAATGGAGGCGAAAATGAAAAAACTATTCGAACTAATAAAAAAAGAAACAGAAGAGAGCTGGAAATATAATAATGAAAAATATCTATTTGAGTTACAAAAATTTTTAGATATAGCTGAGAATATTGAAGATGAATACTTACAAAGTATTATAATAAATCAAATGATAAAATGTGATAAAAGCCTTACAAATGTGGCAGAGGAAGCGTTTGAAAATATAAAAATCCAAAAAGTGCATAAAATATAGAAAAAAGGTAAAACCTACAATAAAGTAGGTTTTTATTATGTGGAAAAAAATTTTAATAGGTTTATTAGCAGGAATTGTAAGTGGATTATTTTCAACAGGTGGAGGAATGATATTAGTTCCAGCATTGGTATATTTAATAAAGTTTAGGGATTCAAAAGCAAGAGGAACAACAATTTTGTGTATATTACCAATGGTTATAACTAGTAGTATTTTTTACTATAAAAGTAATTATATAGATTGGAAAATTGCAATATTATGTGCTATTGGAGGTACAATGGGAGGATATATAGGAGCAAAATTGTTGAAAAAATTACCAACAAAAATATTAAAAATAGCATTTACAATATTTTTATTTTATGCTAGTACAAAAATGATTTTTAGTTAAAATATTAGCAAAAAAGAAAGGACATATTTAATGTTAGAAGTAATAATTGGGTTTATTTCAGGAATAATAAGTGGAACAGGAATGGGAGGAGGTACAATACTAATTGTACTTTTAACATTTATGTTAGGAGTAGAACAACATGTAGCACAGGCAACAAATTTAATATTCTTTATACCAACATCAATAATAGCAATAATTGTGAATCTGAAAAATAAAAATATAGAGTTAAAGACAGCAACAATTATTTCCATTTTTGGAATAATAGGTGCAATAATAGGTGCAAAAATTTCTACACAGATACAAGTAAGTTTACTGAAAAAATGTTTTGGGATTTTTTTATTAATAATTGCAATTCATGAAATATATACCATTTTTAAGTTGAATAAAAAAGAAAAAAACACAAATAATAAAGAAAATGTAAAAAATATCATTTAATAGATATTTTAGTATTATAAAATTAAAGAAAGGGAGTAGAGTTTTATGAAATTTGTAAAAGGTGTTATGATAGGTGGGCTAATAACAACAGGATTAGTTATGATGTATGCTGAAAGTGGAATGATGAATAGAAAGAAAATGATGAAAAAAGGAAAACAATTGGTAAAAAAAATGGGGATAGTATAATTTAGCTATGTGGCTGACCTAGAAATATTTTTTAATTCTAGGTCAGTCTGCATTTTTACATAGTTTTATTTTTCACATTTGCATTCATCAAAATTTGCTTCATGTTCTTCTTTACAACAATGATTATCACATTCTATAAAGCAATCACATTTATCATGTTTAGAACCTTTTAAGCATTTTCCTTCATGATGACATTTTGCACATATTTTCATTCTATCAGTATCATTTACCCAAATTTGAAGAGCATATTGTTTACCAGGACAAAGTGGTCCAAATACGAATTCTCCTTCTTTATCTGTAAAAGTATGGCCAATAGGACGTCTATCTTTTTTACCACATTCATATACTATTTCAACTAATTCTACAACTGCATCACATACAGGTTCTTTAAAACAATTTTTTACAACTCCATATATTACGTCTCTATTATCTTGTGGTAAAGTAATATCTAAGTCAAATTGTTTACCTCCTGATATAACACCATCAACATCTAAAATTGGGCAACAAGGTTTTTTATTTTCTAAATCCATTATTTCTCATCCTTTCTAACAACAAAATAGTTGTTAATATATAATATGAAAAGTGTGGAATAAGTTGTCAAAAAAACAAGAAAAATGAAAATTTTGCATTTTTTAAGAATAAGTGGTATAATAGTATTGTAGGTTATATACAAAGGAGGTAATTAATATGGGAACACAAGCAGAAAGACAAAAATTTTTAGATGATATGTCAAACAATGGAGAGTTAAAACAAATACAACAAATATCTTTGAAAAAATTAGAACCAATAGATATAAGCAAAAAAAGTAATAATAGAAATCAAAAAAATAATATAAACCAAAGGAATGTAAGTAAACAAGAGAGATATACTTGTAAAACTAGAAAATTATCAAAAAGACAAAAACAAGCAAAAAGAATGAGAAAGAAAATAAGTGCATTTTTAACTATAGGACTTTTAGCTTTTGGTTCATATGGTGCAAAACAGTATTATGATGATAATTTTAAGTCTGTACATTTGAATGAAGCTTTAAGATCTGGTGAAACATTAGAAGGGTTAGGGTTAACAGATGAAATAGTAGAAGACTTAGAGAGAATAAAACAAACATTAAAAGTAAAAGAAAATTTATCAAAAGATCAAATACTTAAATTAGGGGAAGATATAGAAGATTGTGAGTTATCTATTATACATGAAAAGGTAAATAATGCAGTAGACAAAAAAGGGAAAGTAACTGTAGTGCCAAGAAATGGAAATGGTAATTCGAGTATTACTGTTGAAAGAGAAAATGATAAAGATGTGTATAATGAGCAGGACATGTTTAAGGGCTATGGTGTTGAAATAGGAAATTATATAGAAGGAATTGCATCAATTCAAAATACAACAGAAAACTATAAAAATGATCACATTGATAGAGATGAGATTTTAGAGGTTTATGAAGGTAGTTTGGAAAAAGCAGAAAGATTTGCTTCATCAAAAATTACAGTAAATGAAAAAGGGAAAATGGATTTTCATAAAACTACAAAAGCAACTTTAGAAAATGAAAAAGTTGCCTCAATAGAAGACGAAGGTAGATAATTTAACTAAAAGTGCATAAAACTTCCACTCCTTGCAAACAATATGTATAAAACATATTGTTTGCAAGGAGTGGAAGTTTTTTGAAAATAGATAAAATATTAAAAATAGATGGAACTTTATTAAATAAAGTACAATTAGAGAATTATTTACAAAAAATTGCATCAAACCACAATTTAGTAAATAATTCTAAAAAAGAAACTTATCCTATACCACATTTGATTGAAAGTTATGAGGTTATAAAAACAGTATATAATTTATTAAATGAACATTTAAAAATAGGAATAAGTATTCACCCGGCAGGAGAATGGTTGTTAGATAATTTTTATATTATAGAAGAAACAGTAAAGCAAATTCAAAAAGAATTAACATTAAAAAAATATGTTAATTTTTTAGGAATAGGAAATGGAAAATATAAAGGATATGCAAGAATATATGTATTAGCTTCAGAAATAGTAGCATATACAGATAATAAAATAGAAAGAAGAGATTTAGAAGATTATTTAAAAAGCTATCAAAGTAAAAAAACATTAAGCATGGAAGAAATATGGAATATAGGAGTTTTCCTTCAAATATCAATAATTGAAAATATAAGAGAAATAAGTGAAAAAATATATAATAGTCAAATTCAAAAATATAAAGCAGAAAATATAGCAGAAAGACTAATAGAAAACAAATCAAAAGCTGAACAAAACTTTACTAATTTTAATAATAAAATTAGCAAAATAGATGTAATAAAAGATATGAAATATCCATTCATAGAATATATGTCATACATTTTAAGAAGATATGGAAAAAAAGGTTATAGCTATCTAAAAGCCTTAGAAGAAACAGTCGAAATGACAGGAACAACTATTCAAGAAGTAACTAAAAAAGAACATTTTGATATTGCGGTAACAAAGGTATTAATAGGAAATAGTATAACAAGCATTAGAAATATTCAAAGAATAAATTTTTTAGAGATATTTGAACAAATAAATGGTGTAGAAGAAATATTAAAACAAGATCCAGCTGATGTATATATTAAAATGGACAATAATACTAAAGAATGTTATAGAAATAAAATAAAAGAAATTTCTAAAAAGACTAAAATTTCAGAAATTTATATAGCTAAAAAAATTCTTGAAATAGCTAAGAATAAGAAAGAAGATTCAAAGCAATATCATATAGGATATTATTTAATAGGGAAAGGAATAGATGAGTTATATGAAAAATTAAATTTAAAAAAGAAAAAAGTTAGTAAAAAACTGAGAGCGAAACTTTTTGTATTAGTAAATATATTATTAACATTACTTATATCTATAAGTATAAGTGCAATATTAAATATAAATATACAAAAGCTATCTATTTTTATAATAGGAATATTTATCTTCCTAATACCGTCATCTGAAATTTCAACACAAATAATACAATATATATTAAATAAAATAGTAAAACCAAAAATGATACCAAAAATAGATTTCACAAAAGGAATAGATATTGAAAATTCTTGTATGGTCATAATTCCAACCATTTTGAAATCAAAAGAAAAAGTAAAGGAATTATCAAAAAAACTAGAAGTGTATTATATAGCAAATAAATCAGAAAATATATATTTTACATTACTTGGTGACTGTACAGAAGAAGATATGCAAGATAAAGAGTTTGATGAAGAAATAATTAAAGAAGGAATAGAACAATGTAAAAGATTAAATAAAAAGTACTCAAAGGAAAATGATTTTCCTATTTTTAATTTCATATACAGAAAAAGAGAATGGAATGAAAAAGAAGGAAAATATTTAGGCTGGGAAAGAAAAAGAGGCATGATAACACAGTTTAATGAGTACATTTTAGGAAATGAAGTAAATAAATTTAAGGCAAATACAATAGAAAATAATAAAGATATATTACCACAAATAAAATATATAATAACATTAGATGCAGATACTGATTTAATACTAAATTCAGCATTTGAGTTAGTGGGAGCTATGGCACATATTTTAAATAAACCAATAATTGATGAAGAAAAAAATATAGTAACAGAAGGTCATGCACTTATTCAACCACGAATAGGCATCAACTTAGATGTAAGTTATAAAACTATTTTTACAAAATTATTTGCAGGAGATGGAGGAATAGATTCATATACAAATGCAATATCTGATTTATATCAAGATAATTTTAATGAAGGAATTTTTACAGGAAAAGGAATATATGATTTAAAAACATTTTCGAAAGTTTTAAAAAATGCAATACCAGAAAATACAGTACTAAGTCATGACTTATTAGAAGGTAGTTATTTAAGATGTGGTTTAGCAACAGATATATTATTAATGGATGGATATCCAACTAAATATAATAGTTTTATGAACAGGTTATCTAGGTGGATTAGAGGTGACTGGCAAATCATAAAATGGATTACATCAAAGGTAAGTAACAAAGAAAATGAAATAATAAAAAATCCGTTAAATTTTTTATCTAAATATAAAATTTTTGATAATCTAAGAAGGAGTTTATTAGATATATCAATATTATTTGCTTGTTTTATATCTATAGTAATCGCTGCAATTTATAAAGTGGAGATTTATCCAATAATCACGATTATGATATTAATAGGAATATTTCCATATTTATTAGAAATATTAAATAGATTAATTATGAAAAAAGAAGGAGAACAAAAGCAAAAGACATTTGAACCTAAAATTACAGGATATAAAGGAATTATTTTAAGAAGTATAGTTACGATTTCTTGTTTACCATATAAAGCATATATATCATTAAAATCTATTATAAAAACAATATATAGACTAACAATTACTAATAAAAATTTATTAGAATGGCTAACTTCAGAAGAAGCAGAAAAACAAGCAAAAGATGATTGTTTTTCATACTATAAACAAATGTGGATTAACATTTTAATGGGAATAATTGCAATAGGATTTTCACTAATTAGAAGCAATACAATAGGAATTATATTAGGTATTTTATGGCTCATAGCACCATATATAATGTGTTATATGAGTAAAGAAATAAAAGAAACAAAGAATTTAGAAAAATTAACAAAAAAAGAAAAAGAATATGTTTTAGAAATAGGCGAAAGAACTTGGCAATTTTTTAAAACATATTTAACAGAAGATAATAGTTATTTAATACCAGACAATTATCAATGTGGAAGAAAAAATAAAATAGTAGATAGAACATCTTCTACAAATATTGGACTATCAATTTTAGCAGTAATTTCAGCATTTAACTTAAAATATATTAACCAAAAAGAAACCATAGATTTATTGCAAAATATAATGATATCAGTTGATAGTTTACAAAAATGGAATGGTCATTTATATAACTGGTATAATATAAAAACTAAACAACCACTAATTCCAAGATATGTTTCAACAGTAGACAGTGGGAATTTTGTGGGATATTTATATGTAGAAAGAGCATTTTTAGAAGAGGTTTTAACTAAAGAAATAACAGAAAAAGAAAAATATCAAATGAACAATCAAGTAGAAGAAAATCCAGTAAAAAAAATAATAGAAGAAAAAGAATACAAAATAAAAAATCAAATAGAAGAAATTTTAAATATAATTAATAGAATAATTGAAAATACAGATTTTTCACATTTATATAGTTATGAACATCAAATTTTTTCAATAGGATATAATATAGAAGAAAATAAATTAACTGACTCATACTATGATTTATTAGCATCAGAAGCTAGACAAGCAAGCTTTGTGGCAATAGCTAAAAAAGATATACCATCAAAACATTGGAACCATTTGAGTAGGACATTAACAATAATTGATAAATATAAAGGATTAGTTTCTTGGTCTGGAACAGCTTTTGAATATTTAATGCCTAATATAAATATGCCTAAATATAAAGGAAGCTTACTAGATGAATCATGTAAATTTATGATAAATAGTCAAATGAATTATGCAAAACAACTAAATTTACCTTGGGGAATATCAGAAGCGGCCTTTAACTTAAAAGATTTGCATTCTAATTATCAATATAAGGCTTTTGGTATACCATGGTTAGGGTTAAAAAGAGGACTAGCAGATGAAATGGTAGTATCTTCATATGGTGGAATATTAGCTATATGTGATAGACCAAAAGAAGTTGTAGAAAACTTAAGAGTATTAGAAAACTATGGAATGTATGATAAATATGGATTTTATGAATCAATAGATTTTACACCAGAAAGAGTAGAATATGGAAAAAAAGCAAGTATCGTAAAAACATATATGGCACATCATCAAGGATTAATTTTATTGTCAATAAATAATTTATTCAATAATAATATCTTACAAAAATTATTTATGAAAAATCCAGAGATAGAAGCTACTGCAATATTACTTCAAGAAAGAATGCCAGAAAAAGCAATTATAACAAAAGAAGATAAAGAAAAAGTAGAAAAATTAAAATACAAAGATTATGAAAATTATATTCAAGAAACCTATAACAAAATTGACGAAAAAATTGTTAGAGGAAATGTAATATCAAATGAAAATTATACAATAGCAATAGATCAAAAAGGAAGAGGAGTAAGTAAGTTTAAAAATATTTATATAAATAGATTTAAAAAGACAGAAGATTACTTACAAGGAGTAATAATTAATATAAAAAATATAAAAACAAAAAATATAATAAGTACAAGTTATCTACAAAATGGAAATAAAGAAAACAAATATCAAATAAGTTTTATGCCAGATAAAATAATGCAAGAAATAGGAAATGGAAATATAAAAGCAAAAATAAATACAACAATTGCATCAAATGAACCAGTAGAAATTAGAAATATAAATATAGAAAATGTAGGAAATGACGAAGAGATTTTAGAGGTAACTGGATATTTTGAACCTGTATTATCAAAGAAAGAACAAGATTATGCACATCCAGTATTTAATAATTTATTTTTAATGTATGAATATGACGAAGAAACAAAAAGCATAGTTATAAAAAGAAAGAAAAGAGAAAATAACTGCCAAGAAGTATATATGGCAACAACTTTAAATACAAATAGTGATAATACAATAGGAGAAATGGAATACGAACTAGAAGAAGAAAAATTTATTGGAAGAGGAAATTTAGGAATACCTTTAATGGTAAAAAACTCGGTACCATTTTCTAGAAAGGTGGGAAATGTAACAGAGCCAATAGTTGCATTAAAAAGAACAGTGAAGATAAAACCACAAGAGAAAATAAACTTAAACTTAATAATTTCAGTAGAAGAGGAAAAAGAAAAAGTATTAGAAAATTTAAAGAAATATGAATCACAAGAAAATATAAAAAATGCCTTTGAATTATCAAAAGCTAGGATAGAAGCAGAAAGTAGATATTTAAGAGTAAAAGGAAAAGATATATCAATTTATCAAAAAATGTTATCATATATTATTTTTGACGATTCAACTAAAAGTATAAATAAAGAAAAATTCAATAAAAGAGAATATAGTCAAAGTGATTTGTGGAAATATGGGATATCAGGAGATAATCCAATAATATTAGTAAAAATTCAAAATGTAAATGATATATATTGTATAAAAGAAATATTAAAAGCTTATGAGTTTTTCAGAACTAAAAATGTTGAAGTAGAAATAGTAATATTAGATGAAGAAAGATATAGTTATGAAAATTATGTAAGAGAAGAAATAGAAACTTCAATATTAAACAGTCAAATGGGGTATTTAAAAAACATTAAAGGTGGAATATTTGTAGTAAATAAAGAAGAAATGGAAGAAAAAGATATAGAATTATTAGAATTTATATCAAGTATAATAATAGATAGTAGTAAAGGCGGATTAGAGAATAACTTAAAAGAAATTGAAGAAGAATATATGGAAAAATATAAAGAAATAGGGCAAGAACCGCAAGTAAATAATATTATGTTAGAAGAAAATGAAACTGACGATATAGATATATTGGCTAATAAAGAAAACTTGAAATATTATAATGAATATGGTGCATTTTCAGAAGATGGAAAAGAATATCTAATAAAAATAGATAAACAAAGAAGATTACCAACAGTATGGGCACATATTATGGCAAATGAAAAATTTGGAACAATAGTTACAGAAAATATGGGTGGATATAGTTGGTATAAAAATAGTAGATTAAATAGAATAACAAGTTGGTCTAATAATCCAAGTTATGATATTCCATCTGAAATAATTTATATAAAAGATGACGAAACAAAAAAGACCTGGTCTTTAGGATTAAATCCAATGCCTGATAATAGTAACTATAACATTATATATGGTTTTGGATATTGTAAATATATTCATAAAAGTATAGGAGTAGAGCAAGAACTTGAAATATTTGTTCCAAAAGAAGATGGATGTAAAATAGGAATATTAAACTTAAAAAATACAACACCAAATAGAAAAAAATTAAAAATATATTATTATATAAAACCTGTAATAGGGGAAGATGAAATAAAAACTAACAGTAATATAAATATAAGATTTGATAGAAATAATAATATAATAACAGCAAGAAATTTATATACAAACGAAATAGTAGGAACAAAAGTATATGTTTCGTCAAGTGAAAAAATAGTTAGTTATACAGGAGATAAAAAATTCTTTATAGGAAAAAATAATCTGCAAAATCCAGAAGCGCTTCAAAAGGTAAACTTAAATAACGAAAACTCAATAGGAAGAAATTCTTGTATAGCAATAGAGTTAGAAATAGAGCTTGAAAGTTATGCTAATAAAGAAATATCTTTAATATTAGGAGCAGAAGATAATTTGATAGACTGTAAAAATATAGCATATAAATATAGCAAAATTTCAAATTGTAAGCAAGAGTTAAATATAGTAAAAAACTATTGGAAGGAATACTTAGGAACATTGCAAGTATATACTCCATTAGAATCTACAAATATATTATTAAATGGTTGGTTAGCTTATCAAATAATTCAAAGTAGGTTAATAGGAAGAAGTGGATATTATCAATCAGGTGGGGCTTATGGCTACAGAGACCAACTTCAAGATGCAATGGGACTAAAATATTTAGATATATCTAGACTAAGAAATCAAATAATTAAGCACAGTAAACATCAATTTATAGAAGGAGATGTAGAACATTGGTGGCATGAAGAAACTCGGAAGAGGAATAAGAACGAGATTTTCGGATGACTTATTATGGCTTCCATACTTAGTATTAGAGTATATTAAATTTACAGGAGATTATAGTTTATTAGAAGAGGAAACACCATATGTTGTTGGAGAAATATTAAAAGATGGGGAAGATGAAAGATATGATAAATATTTAGAAAGTGAAGAAAGAGAAAGCATATATAAACATTGTATAAGGGCAATAGAAAAAAGTTTTAATTTTGGAGAAAATGGATTACCTAAAATAGGAACAGGAGATTGGAATGATGGATTTAGTACAGTTGGAAATAAAGGAAAAGGAGAAAGTGTTTGGCTAGGATTTTTCTTATATAAAATATTAGATGGATTTATTGAAGTTTGTAAAAGAAGAGTAGAAGAAGGAAAAGAAGATTCAAATATAATTGAAAAATTTGAAAAAATAAAACTTGACCTAAAAAGAGCTTTAAATACAAAAGGCTGGGATGGACGATGGTTCAAAAGAGCTTTTATGGATGACGGAAGTGCTTTAGGAAGTATGGAAAATGAAGAATGTAGAATTGATAGTATAGCACAAAGTTGGAGTATAATATCAAATGCAGGAGATAATGATAAAAAATATATATCAATGGAAAGCTTAGAAAATCATTTAATAGATAAAGAAAATGGAATAATCAAGTTATTAGATCCACCATTTGAAAAAGGAAAATTAGAACCAGGATATATAAAAGCATATTTACCAGGAGTAAGGGAAAATGGTGGACAATATACACATGCTGCCTGTTGGGTGATTATTGCTCAAACAATGCTAGGATTTGGAGATAAAGCACTAGAATTATATAGAATGATAAATCCAATAGAACATTCAAGAACAAAAGATGCATGTAATAAATATAAAGTAGAACCATACTCAATGCCAGCAGATATTTATGGGGCAAGTAATTTGGCAGGAAGAGGTGGTTGGACATTATATACAGGTTCAGCTAGTTGGTATTATGATGCTGGAATAGAATATATATTGGGGCTAAAAATTGAAAATGGAGTAATGAAATTTGAACCATGCATTCCAAAGGATTGGAAAGAATATTTAATAAGATATAAATGGGGAAAAAGTATTTATAATATTAAAATAAAAAATCCTAATCAAAAGAATACAGGAGTGGAAAAAGTATTTTTGAATGGTAATGAAGTGGCAAATGGAATTAGGTTAGATTGGAATAATAGGATTTTTAATATTGAGGTTATAATGTAGGTATTAATACCGTTATGTTAAAAATATGCAAATGACCCCAAAATAATGCTACAAATGAAGAGAAAAAAACAAACTAATATCTATAATTAATGATAAATGATTCATTTCTTTATCTAAATTAATTTAAGATAAAATGAGACTAACTTTTAATGTATAAATATCATTAAAAATTAGTCTCTATTTTTTAATTAATAGTTGTATTTGTTGCTCCCGTTCCTACAACATCTTCTTGTAAAGCTCTCCAAGTATTACATCCAACTATTCCATCAATGGCCAATCCTTTACTTCTTTGATATGCTTTTACTGCATTTTGTGTTGCAGGACCAAATATTCCATCTAATCCGTTTGTACTATATCCTAAGGTATTTAAGTCATCTTGTGCTATTAATACATAATTACTTACACTTCCTCTTTTTAATTGAGGAAATCCTCCTGTACTACATGCAGGCGAACCGAAATCTTTTGTCGAAATGTACCCACGTAGGGGTTAAGCTTATTGGCTCCACAAAAGTCCACACACCCGAATTGTTTGCACTATTCCAAAGTACACGTCTTCTATTACTACTTAAAGTTTGACCTACATCAAATGCTACACCTGCATAATGTTGACTCTGATTACCATGCCCACCCTCATAAGGTCTTTTAAATGCAAATCCTACTGGTATTGGAGCTCCAAAGATATATCTCTGACTATTCCAGCTTTGCATTGTTCTTTTTGTTGTCCATAAAATATTACTTTTACTTGAACCTCTAAATTCTCGTACTCTTAATGTTCCATTTGTATTGTATGGCATAGGTTCTGCTTCGCCTCTATAATATGTTTCCATTCTATCTCTATCATTATTAAAAACTAATATTTTTGCCATAAAAAATAATACCTCCCATTATATCTTTTTACATAATATGCATTTTATATATTTTTGTTACAAAGGTCTTATGGTATATTGAATGCAAATTTTAATGGGAGATGTTATATTTAAAAGTATCTTGTAAAAACTTGATAACAAAAATCAAAAGTTTTAATAAAAAAATTAAAAAATATTTTTATTAAAACTTTAAGAGTGAAAAAAATGTTTAAATTAAATATTGTATTTATTTTTTTATATAGCTTTGCTACTTTTCTTATTATCATTTTGAAGTTTTATTAATTGATTAGTAAGAGCAGATACTATACTTTTATTATAGTCATTCAATTTCATATATGCTTCCAAAAATCTATCATCAACAAAATCATCAAAGCAAGAAGCATCTACACCAATTAAGTCATCAAATAAAAAATCTGAACTAATATTTAAAGCTTTACAAAGATTAACAATAGTTGTTGCACTTCCAAATGCAATACCTCTTTCTAATTGACTAATATATCTTGTTGATAAAGAAAGTTCTTCAGCTAATTTTTCTTGAGTAAAATTAGTTTTTGCTCTGGCTAATTTGATTTTTTTACCAATATTTTTTCTTAAATATCTTTCATTACTATCCATAAAATTCCTCCTAATTTTATTTGTACTAAAAGTATAACAACAACTTTAATCAATGAAAATGAACTATTAATATGACAAAACATTAAAGTGGAACTAATAATATTATTTTTTAAAAATGGTGTAAATAATAATATCAATTTTATAAATAGAAAATTATAGAAGAAGTTAAAAAATACTCTATATAAATTTTGCTAATAATAAAATATTTAAAAAAATTTGAAAAAAGGCTTGAAAAATATATAAAGATATATTACAATGAAAATGAAGTGGAGAGAAGTGGCACAAAGTGGTAGATTGTGAAAAGAGGTGAAAATCAATTGCTAATAGGTGAATACGAACATTCTCTTGATGTTAAAGGAAGGTTAATAATGCCTGCTAAACTAAGACAAGATATGGGAGAAAGATTCATCGTAACAAAAGGGTTAGATGGATGTTTGTTTGCGTTTTCACAAGAAGAGTGGTTGAATTTTGAAACAAAATTAAAAGCATTGCCTCTATCAGACAGAAATGCTAGAAACTTTGTAAGATTTTTCTTATCAGGTGCAACAGAATGTGAATTGGACAAGCAAGGAAGATTTTTAATTCCTAGTATTTTACGTGTTGCAGCAAATTTAGAAAAAGAAGCAGTAATAATCGGAGTAGGAACAAGACTAGAAATATGGAATAAAGAAACATGGCAAAAGTGTGATGAAAATATTTCTGCAGATGAAATTGCAGCAAATATGACAATGTTAGGTATATAACTTTTACAAGTTTATATAAAAAGCAAAAGATAAAAATACAAAAGAAATAAGTACAAAAGATATTTAAAGCACAAAAGAAAAATGACGAAAGACAAGCTTACAAAAGATTTTAATTACGAAAGATAAAAAAACAAAAGATTAATAGTTAAGTATACAAAAGATAAAATTCGAAGTACAAAAGTCATTTTAGTAAAAAACAAATGATTATAAAACAAAAGAGTATAGTAAATGAAACCCAAAAGAAAAAACATATAAAAAAGGCAACTGGTAGTTTCTTTAATTACCAGTTGTTTTTTATTGAATAAATTAAACTAACCAATATAGATAAGAGGTGTGATTTTGGATTTTCAACATAAACCAGTAATGCTAAATGAATGTATAGAAGGATTAAATATAAAACCAGAAGGTATTTACATAGATGGAACTTTAGGAGGAGCGGGACATAGTAAAGAAATACTAAAAAAACTTTCGAATAAAGGACTATTAATAGGTATAGATAGAGACCAAGAGGCATTAAATGCAGCAAAAGATAATTTGAAAGAATTTACAAATGTAAAATATATACATGATAATCATGATAATATAAAAGAAATTTTAGAAGATTTAGGAATTGAAAAAGTAGATGGAATATTGTTAGACTTAGGAGTATCATCATATCAATTAGATGAAAGAAATAGAGGTTTTAGCTATTTAGGTGAAAATGAGTTAGATATGAGAATGGATAAGACACAAGAATTAACAGCAAAAACAGTAGTAAATACATATACTGAAAAAGAATTAGCCAATATTATCTATGAATATGGAGAAGAAAGGTTTTCAAGACAAATAGCTAAAAATATATGTATATATAGAAAAACTAAAACAATAAATACTACAAAACAATTAGTAGAAATAATTGAAAACTCAATACCAAAATCAAAACAAAATGATGGACACCCAGCAAAAAGGACATTTCAAGCAATAAGAATAGAAGTTAATGATGAGATTAAGCCATTATATAAAACAGTACAAAATTGTATTGATGTGTTAAAAGAAAAAGGAAGATTATGCATAATAACATTTCATTCACTAGAAGATAGAGCAGTAAAAAATGCTTACATAGAAGCCACGGGAAAATGCACATGTCCAAGTGATTTACCATATTGTGCATGTGGAGCTAAAAAACATGGAATAATTGTAAACAAAAAACCAATAATAGCATCAGAAGAAGAACAAAATGAAAATAGCAGGTCAAAAAGTGCAAAACTTAGAATATTTGAGAAAATATAAAATTAATTAACGAATAGGAGGTGAAATAACTTATGGCAACAACGAGATATCAGTATGAGACTAGTCCAAGAAAATTAGAACCAAATTATCAAGAACAAAAAAATAAAAGAGAGAAAATACATGTTGTAAAAGATGTTCCAAGACAAGAAGTAAAAATATCAAAAGCTCAAAAGAAAAAACATAGAAAAGTTACTTTAGTTGTATTATTAGCTTTTGCTTTATTGTTGACCATAAGTTATAGAAACGCTCAAATAAATGAACAATTTACTGAAATGCAAAACCTAAAAACAGAATTATCAAATTTACAAAAAGAAAATGAACAATTAGAAGTTTCAATAGAAAACAGTCTAAACCTATATAATATAGAAAAAATAGCAAAAGAGAAATTAGGAATGCAAAAATTAACTAATAAACAAATTGAGTATATTGCACTTCCCAAAAAAGATTATACAGAATCAGCAAGTGAAAAAATTGAAAAAGAAGATGAAAATAAAAATTGGTTTGCACAATTTGTAGATAAAATTTTTAACAGGTAGACAGATAATTTCGGTGATTTCGGGGTCAGAGACAGGTGATTTCGGGGTCGGAGACAAAAATCAGCTTTTTGCTGATTTTTGTCTCCGACCCCGAAATCACCGAAATCATCTGCATAAATTAAAAACACCTTTAATAAACATTATTAGAGGTGTTTTTATGTTTGAAACAAAACTTTCTAATAAGAAAAAAATGAGAACAATTTTATTTATAGCATTTATGATAATTTTTGCTCTAATAATAAGACTTGCAATAATACAATTAGTGCAAGGGAATGAATTATCAAAAATGGCATATGAACAACAGACGATGGATAGAAATATAAATCCTAAAAGAGGTACAATTTATGATGCGACAGGTAAGTACAAATTAGCTGTAAGTAGTACTGTTGAAACTGTAACAGTAAATCCAGGTAATATAAGTAGTGAAAATAAAGAAAAAGTAGCAAGAAAATTATCAGAGATATTTGAACTAGATTATGAAAAAATTTTAAAAAAAGTAAAAAAACGAAGTTCAATAGAAACAATAGTAAAAAAAGTTGATAAGGAAAAAACAGATAAATTAAGAAAATGGATGGAAGAAAATAATATAACAACAGGAATAAATATTGATGAAGATACAAAAAGATATTACCCATATAACAATTTAGCATCTCAGGTAATAGGCTTTTGTGGAAGTGATAATCAAGGATTAGATGGAATAGAAGCAAAATACGATAAAGAATTACAAGGAAAAAAAGGTGCGATTCAAAAACATACAGATGCAAAAGGAGGAGAAATAGGAACAGAAGGAGAAAAATATGTTTCTGCTATTGATGGAAATGATTTAGTATTAACAATAGATTTAACAATTCAATCAATAGTTGAAAAATATTTAAAAGAGGCATGTATAGACAATAAGTGCACAGATGGTGGAAATATAGTTGTAATGAATCCTCAAAATGGAGATATATTAGCAATGGCGACATATCCAAATTACAATCTTAATGAACCATATGAAGCATATACTGATGAGTTAAAAGAAGTATGGGAAACACTGGAACAAGGAGAAAAAACAAAAAACTTACAAGCAGTATGGAGAAATAGAGCCATTGCAGATACATATGAACCAGGATCTGTTTTCAAATTGATAACTTCATCAGCAGCATTAGAAGAAGGAATAACTCAGACAGATAAAGAGGGAGAGTTTAATTGTAATGGAGGAATTGAGATAGCAGGAGTTAGAATAAAATGTTGGAGATATTATAGACCTCATGGCTCAGAAAGTTTAAGAAAAGCATTAATGAATTCATGCAATCCTGTATTTATAGGATTAGGACAAAAAATAGGTGTTCAAAAATATTATGAGTATTTAAGAAAGTTCAACTTATTAAATCCAACGGGAATAGATTTACCAGGAGAAGCAACAAGTATATTTTTAGCAGAAAATAAAGTTGGGCCAGTAGAACTTGCAACAATAAGTTTCGGGCAAAGATTTGAAATAACTCCAATCCAATTAGCAACAGCAATATCATCAATTTCAAATGGAGGAATGAAAGTAAAACCAAGAGTAGTAAAGCAAGTTATAAATAGTGAAACTAAAGAAATACGAGATATTTCAGTAGAAAAAACAGATAGACTAATATCAGAAAAAACTTCAAAAGATGTGCTTAGTATGATGGAAAGTGTAGTGTCAGAAGGAACTGGTAAAAACGCAAAAGTTGCAGGATATAGAATAGGAGGAAAAACAGGAACATCAGAAGATGGAGTAAATACTAATAAATATGTAACATCATTTTGTGGTGTAGCTCCAATAGATAATCCTCAGGCAGTTGTTTTAGTTACTTTATATAACCCGACAGGAGAAGGGGGACACCAAGGAGGTGTGTGGTTCATTTTGTCACTACACTTTAAGCAATATTCAAAAAGTCTTACGATTTAAGCATTTTATAAACAATCAAATCAAAGAGAAAGTGATTTTAGAATTACTTTCTCTTTTAAAAGTATATAAAGGAGGACAAGATATGTTAAAAGAAAATATTATTAGTACAAATTTTATAATGACTAATAGAGATATAATAGCTAAATTCGGAGTGAATTCAGCTGTAATGCTAGGCGAATTATATGGAAGAATGAATTATTTTAGAAAAAGAAATGGATTAAAATTTGGATACTTTTTTGCCACTAAAGAGAGTATAGAAAAGAGTACAAAATTAAGCCCATATAAACAAAGAAAAGCAACTTCTATATTACAAACTGTTGGAATTTTAGATGTAAAACATATTGATATTCCGCCAAAAACTTATTATAAAATTAATGAAAAAAATCTTTTGAAAGCATTGAAAACTTCAGTAGTGCACGAGGTAAACAACTAGTAATTCATAGTATAAACGACTAGGTGTTAAAAATGTTGACTACAGTATGTTAAAAAATTTTACACAAATAATAATAAGTAATAATAATAAAAGAATAATAAATAATAACACACACATAAAAGTCTTGAATTGAAGAATATCATTAAATACAAAGTTGGACATGATGTCCTAAATGCAGATATCCTTACATAGAGTAAGGACATATATCCAAAAAAGAAAATATGTTTTATAGAAAGCTTGGTTCAAAAAATGGACAGGTTGTCCACAATTGATATAATCTTACAAAAAGTAAGGATATATCAATAAAAATATATTATAAAAAGTATGCCTTTTAGTAATACATTTTTGTAAAAGTAATACTATTAGAAAGCTTTGCTTTCTAAGGTTTTAGAGAAGGATGTAATACATCTATTCTTGCACTACATGAAAAAAATAAAAAAATTTTGAAAATGGGCTGAATTTATAAAATAAGCACGTTAAAATAAATATAGTTATTAAATATAATAATTTAAAATAAAGTGTAAGGAGAGAAGAAAAATGTTAAATAAGAAAGAGTTAAAATCATTTCAAGAAGAATCTCTTATTGATTCTTGGTATAATAATAGAGCAGAAGATTTATATATACTAAATGATGTCGATAAAAAGAAAATAACAGAAATAACAAAAGGAGAAGATACCTATCAAATAATTGTAGATGAGATATCTAAAGTAGCAAAAAAAGATGATAAAGAAAAAATACTTGAGAAAATAGATAAACATTGTAATAAATTAGTTAATATTGGTGGTTATGAAAATGAAAAATTTTATAAAGTTGGATTTATTGATGGGATTAATTTGATTATTGAAAGTATAGGAGAAAAATCAAAGTGTTAAGTAAATATGGAATTTTATATAGTAAATATTTAGAAGAATATAAGCCAATAACCTATCAAGAATTAATAATGAATGGAACTATAAATGATTTCTTGGAATTAAAAGATAAAGAATTTAACGATTTAAGAAATTCTATCATATAAAAATTATGTTAAGTGTTGAATATTGTAAATACTTATAGTATAATATGCTCATGGAAAGATTTTCCATAATAAAACGATTTATTAGTCTTAAATAAATATATTAGGAAAAGTTGTAGGAGGGGAGCGTATGGAAAAAATTATTCCTGAAAAGCTAAAAATTGGAGATGAGATTAGAATAATTGCACCTTCAAGGAGTTTAAAAGTTCTAAAAGAAGATATAATTGAAATTGCTACAAAGAGACTAGAAAAATGTGGATTTAGAGTTAGTTTTAGCAAAAATGTGATGAACTATCAAAGTGAGAATTTTAAATGTGCAAGTATTGAAGATAGAGTTGAAGATATACATGAAGCATTTTTAGATAAAAATGTAAAGGCAATAATAACTGCTATTGGAGGACATAATGTAAATCAATTATTAGATTATATAGATTATAATTTGATAAAAAATAATCCTAAAATCATTTGTGGATTTTCAGATATAACAGCATTGTTGAACTCAATATATGCAAAAACAGGAATGATTACATATTTAGGAATTCAATTTTTTAGTCTTGGAATGAAATATGGTGCTGAATATTCAATGGAATACTTCTTAAAAATGTGTATGAATGATGAGGTAAATATCAAACCATCTAAAGAATGGAGTAATGATAAATGGATAAAAAACCAAGAAGAGAGAAATTTTATTAAGAATGAGGGAATGAAAGTTTTAAATACAGGTATTGCAAAAGGAAAAATAATTGGTGGCAATTTGTGTACATTGAATTTATTACAAGGAACAGAATATATGCCTGAATTAGAAGATAGTATCTTATTTATTGAAGATGATGGAGAAACAGGTAAATATTTTAATAAAGAATTTGATAGGAATCTTCAATCATTATTACATTCTGCTAAAGGAAAGAAAATTAGGGGATTAGTAGTAGGAAGAGCAGAAAATATTTCAGAAATGAATTATGAGAAATGGAAAGAGATAATTGAAACAAAAAAAGAGTTAAAAGATATACCAATTATTATAGATGCCGATTTTGGTCATACAACACCAATATTTACATTTCCAATAGGCGGGACAGCTGAAATGAATATAGAAAATGAAATTAGAATAAAAATAATGACATAATTGTTAAAACATATTTTGGAGTATTTTTCGAGTATTTCTTATTAATTACAATAATACTTTTAATTATAAAATTATAAAAATTTATTAGT
>OLOF01000425.1_pt1 | contig 20578 bp, 18 predicted proteins | sample 1643121 | NCBI WGS metagenome assembly OLOF01 (sample SAMEA3136677, study PRJEB25190) | human gut metagenome | biome: human gut; feature: human-associated habitat; material: faeces | place: Austria | collected 2013
TCCTTTTACTTAATTTTTTAATATTTTAACATAAATAATTCAAGAGTAAAAGAGGCATGATTAAGTTTTTCAACTTTTACATTCACAGCTTTATTAAAAATAAATTATCAAAATAATAACCTCTTTTTATATAAAAACAATTATATAACAACAAAAATCTAATAAAAAACCTCAAAATCACTTTAATTTTTAATAAATGTATGATACAATGTAACAAAATTTAGAAATACATAACAAAAGATTATAGGAGGATTTGGAATGGATTTTAATAGATGTAGTAGATGTGGCAATTTTTATGTATCACAAGGAAATGTTTGTCCTAAATGTAGTCCTAAAGATGGATTTGAATTTTCAACATTTAAAAATTATATAAAAGAAAATGGCTTTGACAATTCTTTAGACACTATTTCTGGTCAAATTGGAGTTTCTGTAAAAAATTTAAACAGATTTTTAGAATACGAAGATTTTAAACCATATAAATCAGAAATTAACAATATTGGTAAAAACAAAAATCTAGGAAATACTGGTATTACTTTAAATTAGGTTTAAATAACTATTAAAACGGAAAACTTCTTATTTTCCGTTTTTTACTATATATAAGGCTAAAATTACTTTATCATTTATATTTTCATAATATAAATGTAGTAAAGCAAGCTTTATTATTGTATAACTATAAATGAAAGGATTGAAGTAAATGAAAAATGTTTTTAATATTTTAGAAGAAAGAGGTTACATAGAGCAAATGACTCATCCTCAAGAAATAAAGGATTTATTTGGCAAAGAAAGTGTTCCATTTTATATTGGTATTGACCCTACTGCTGATAGCTTACATGTTGGGCATTTTGTTTCTTTAATGGTTGCAAGTCATATGCAAAAATGTGGGCATAAACCAATTATTCTAGTTGGTGGTGGTACTGCTACTATTGGTGACCCTTCTGGAAAAACAGATATGAGAAAAATGATGACTAGAGAACAAATTAATCACAATGTTGATTGTATAAAAAAACAAGTAGAAAAATTTATTAGTTTTGAAGGTGAAAATAAAGCAATTATTGTTAATAATGCTGATTGGCTTTTAGATTTAAAATTTGTTGATTTCGTTCGTGAAATAGGAAGTTTATTTTCAGTAAATAAAATGCTTTCTGCTGAGTGCTATAAACAAAGATTAGAAACAGGATTAACATTCTTTGAAATGAGCTATATGCTTATGCAATCATATGACTTTTTATATTTATATAATAAATATGGATGTAAGTTACAAATGGGTGGAAATGATCAATGGTCTAATATAATTGGAGGAGTTGATTTAATTAGAAAAATTGGAAAAGATGATTCTTATGGTCTAACTTTTAAACTTCTTACAACAAAAGAAGGTAAAAAAATGGGTAAAACAGAAAAAGGTGCTTTATGGTTAGACTCTAGCAAAACATCTCCTTATGAATTCTATCAATATTGGAGAAATATAGAAGATTCTAGTGTTGAAACTGTTTTAAAAATGTTAACATATCTTCCACTAGATGAAGTTACTAAATTATCTTCACTAAAAGATGAAAAAATAAATGAAGCTAAAAAAGTGGCAGCATTTGAAATAACAAAACTTATACATGGAGAAGAAGAAGCTAAAAAAGCTGAAGAAGCTTCAAATGCTTTGTTCTCTGGAAATGGTAGTTTAGAAAATATGCCTTCTATAAAATTAGATGATATAAACATCTCATTAGTAGATAGTATAGTAGCAACAGGAATTGCACCTTCAAAAGGTCAAGCAAGAACTCTAATTACACAAGGTGGAATTTCTTTAAATGATGAAAAAATAACAGATATTTCATATCAATTATCAGAAAACGACTTTTCTAAAGGTTATGCTATATTGAAAAAAGGTAAAAAAATATTCTATAAATTAGAAAAATAGGTAAAGAGACAATCCTAGAATATAAAAAATATTTCTAGGATTGCCTCTTTTCTACTTATCTTTCTTTCTCATCTTTCTCAACTTGCTGTTCTTTTTTTGTCTTTCCTTCAGCTTCATTCTTTTTCAATAATTTTATATCATTATAGCTTAAATGTCTGGTGATATCTACCATTTCTTCTAAATGTTCTTTTGCCTTTACATCTTTTTCTTGTAATTTAGCAACTTTTTCATCTTCATTTAATCTATTTTCTAAGTTAAATGGTATTGAGATTCTAGCCATTATTGGAATAAAAATTGTATCTTTTTTTACTTTCTCCACTATTCTTTTTGAATTTATATCTATTGCTGTATTAGTATATTTTATAGCAGTATCTTTATCTCCCTTTATTAAATAAATCTTTGCTAATTCAAAATATCCATCTGCTGATAGTTCTTCCTCCTCTATTGCTTCTAAAAATCTTCTTTCCGCCTCTTCTAAATCCTTATAAATCAACGCAATTTCTGCTAATGCATATTTGCAATTATATGCTAATGAATTTATCTGGGCTGCTTTTTCATAACATATCTTTGCATTTTGAAAATCATTTAACATTGTATAAACAATACCTAAATTATAGTTTAAATCATAACTCATTGGATTAAATCTTAAGGCTTCTTGATAAATATTTGCTGCATCTTTATATCTTTCCTTTTCAATTAATATATCTCCTAAAAGCACTGTTGCCTTATACATATCTGGTTTTATATTTAGCAAGTTAAATAACATTTCAGCTGCTTCATCTTTTTTACCTAAATTATCTAATAACTCTGCAACTTTATAATAAGAATTATAATCTTTTTTGTTTATATCAATAGCTTGAACATATTCGTCTATTGCTTTTCTCATTCCACCTTCCTTTTCATATAATTCTGCTAATAATTTATGTCCCTTATAGCTATTTGGCATTTTAGTTATTAATTTAATTAAAGCTTCTTTTGCTCTTTTGTCATTTCCTATTGCTAAATAAAATTTTGCCTTTGTTATATTTATAAGTTCAAACAAATTAATTCCTCTTGTTTCTAATATAATAGCAATTATCGGAAGTAATATTGATAATACATATTTTGCTATATCTAACACCATATTTAATTTAATTGTAAAAGCAAATTCTATAAAATTTAAAGCAATTCCTATTGCTTCTAATATTAAAATTATCACATAGCTTGTATCATTTTTTCTTATCATTTTAAAAAATGTATATACAAAAATTGCAAGTGATATAACTGTAAAAATTAATTGTTCAGCTAACATTCTTTCTTCCTTGTATAATATATATTTAGGTTTTTAAAAGGCTACCTATAAACCTTCATGATAAATTTCATTTTTATATTCTATAATCCTTTATCTCAAATTATATATTCCTACTCTCATTTTAATTTAATTGTTTTATTGCATTTCTTGCTAATTCATCACATCTATTATTAAACTCATTATCACTATGTCCTTTGACTTTTATAAACTTTACTTTGTGAATCTTAGTTAAGTCATAAAGCTCTTGCCATATCTCTTTATTTTTTACCGGTTCTTTTCCTGAAGTTTTCCAATTATTTTTTACCCAATTATAAATCCATCCTTGATTAAATCCATTTACTACATAAGCACTATCACTATACAACTCTACTTCACAGGGATATTTTAGCATTTTTAGTCCTTCTATTACTGCTGTTAATTCCATTATGTTATTAGTTGTATCTTTTTTTCCTCCTGATATTTCTTTTCTATTTCCTTTATACATTAAAATAGAGCCCCAACCTCCTGGTCCAGGATTTCCTGAGCAAGCTCCATCTGTATATATTATTACCTTTTCCATATATACCTCTTTTTCTTGTTTTTTCAATTTTTTTATGATAATATTATATCAATAAATTACAAATTATACAATATATTTATATTTTTAAGTTTCGGTTTTTTTTGCATTTTATAAATTATATTACTTAAAATATGCTGAAATGCTTCATAATTTGAAATGTTTGACCGCCAAAACAGCAAATATAGCTATATAAACTGTTTTAGAAAAAAATCATTGATAATAGTAATTTTCAGCTATATTTACAAAACAAATTAATTTTTAAGTAATAATAAATATTCTAAATTTTCTTAAATAGAAAACTTGAAATTTATATTTTACTAATAGAAAGGATTTTATATTATGGGAAAAGTTCTCGGAATAATTGCTGAATATAATCCATTTCATAATGGCCATTTACATCATTTACAAAATTCTCTAAAATTAACTAATGCTGATTATACAATAGCTATTATAACTGGAAATTTTACACAAAGAGGTTCTACTTCTTTAATTGATAAATGGTCAAAAGCTGAAATCGCTCTAAAAAATGGTATTGACTTAGTAATAGAACTTCCTTTATTATATTCAATTTCCAGTGCAGAAAACTTTGCTGAAGGAGCTATTAAAATATTAAGCTCATTAAATGTTGTTGATTATTTATCTTTTGGTGCAGAAACAGATGATATTGTAACTTTAAATGTTATTGCTGATACTTTATATAGAGAACCTAAAGAATATAAAAATATATTATCTCATGAATTAAGTAAAGGTCTATCATACCCTAAAGCCCGTGAAAACGCTTTGCTTATGTATTTGCAAGATATAAGAAGATTTGCTAATGTATTATCAACCCCTAATAATATTTTAGGAATTGAATATTTAAAAGCTTTAAAAAAATTTAAAAATTCAATAATGCCAGTTGCTATTAAAAGGTTTGATGTAGGTTATAATGATACTACATATACAGAAAATATTGCTAGTGCAACTGCAATAAGAAATATTGTTAAAAATAATAGTTTGGATATTTTAAAAAAAGTAGTACCTGAAAATAGCTTTTCTACTATTTTAGAAAATATTAAAATAGGTCATGTTTTACCAGACCTTTCTACTTTTGAAAAACAAATTATATATAACCTAAGAAGTATGTCAATAGAAGAAATTGCAAACTTGCCAGATGTTTCAGAAGGTTTAGAATATGCAATTAAAAATGCAGCAAATTCTTGCAATAGTATTGTAGAATTTCTAAGTATAATAAAATCCAAAAGATATACAAGTACCCGCTTACAAAGAATTTTATTATATTCTTTACTAAATATAACCAAAAAAGATATGCAAATTTCTAGAAAAACTGTACCATATATTAGAGTTCTTGGTTTCAATGAACGAGGTAGATATATAATATCAGAAGTAGCTAGACAAAATCCAAAACTTGAAATAGTAACTTCAGTAAAAAAATATTTAGATAGTTGTAATAATCGAAACTTACAATTAATGTTATCTAAAGATATTTGGTCAACAAATGTTTATACTATTGGGTATGAGTATGAATCTTTGAATAATTTAGATTATACTCATAAAATGGTTATAATTTAGAGTTAAAAGTTTAAAGGCTTTACTATAATATAAAAAATATTTTTTATATTATAGTAAAGCCATTTCACAATTTATATATTAAATTTCTTATTTAGTTATCCATTTTACCAAATCCAAATTAGCTGGTTCTAATAACATTTCATGTCTTGGCATAACTCTAAATGTATAACCATAATTTCCACCTGAAGTTAATTCTATTTTTGCAGTAAAATAATATTTTTTATGTTCTTCATCAACTTCTTGTAATTCCATTGGAATTATACTTACATTTTCTACAATTCCATTTTCTAAGATTTTTCCATAATATGCTTCTACTGTAACATTTTCGACATCTATATTTGGTAATTGTACTTCACAAGCTACTTCAATGTTATTTCCTGCATCCATTGTTATATTATCTAAATTATTTCCTTGTATAATTTTTATATCTTTCCAATTAACATATAAATCTTTTTTCCAAGAATTATATGCTGCAACATTATCAATGTCTTCATAATATTTTTTAGTTAAATTACATAATGGCATATATAATTCATTTGTATAATCAACTAACATTCTAGCTGTACTGTATTTTCCTCCTGTTGTTATAATTGAATTTTTCATTAATTCTAGCCATTTTTTAGAAATACCATTTTTATCTCTATCATAATATGTAGGAATTATTTTTTCTTCTAATGTATGGTACATACTTTGGCTATCTGCCATATCTTGAGCCTCATAAGAATCATATTCTGCATTTGTTCCTATTGTCCATCCATTGTTTTGAGTATATCCTTCTGCCCACCAACCATCTAGTACACTAAAGTTTATAACTCCATTTACAGATGCTTTTTGTCCACTTGTTCCTGAAGCTTCCATAGGTCTTCTTGGATTATTCAACCATACATCTACTCCACTTACTAAATATCTAGACATTGCTATATTATAGTTTTCTAGTAAGAAAATTTTTCCTTTGAATTGTGGCATCATAGATACTTCATGGATATACTTAATTAAATCTTGACCTTCTTTGTCTGCTGGGTGTGCTTTTCCTGCAAATATTAATTGTACTGGTTTTCCAGTATTATTCATGATTTGTGTCATTCTTTCGATATCTTTAAATATTAATGTTGCTCTTTTATATGTTGCAAATCTTCTAGCAAATCCTATTGTTAAAGCATCTGGATCTAATTTTGATACTATTTCATTTATCTCTTCATAGCTATATCCTGATCTTCTTAATCTTTCCGTTGTATTTTCTTTAACTAGATTTATTAATTTTCTTTTTCTTTCAATATGTGTAAGCCATAATTTATCATCTGGTATGTTTTTTATTTTTTCCCATACATAATCTTGATGCATATTATCTTGCCAGTATGGCATTAAATATTTATTATATAATTCTTTAAGTTTAGGTGCAAGCCATGTACAAGTATGAATTCCATTTGTTACATATCCTATTGGTGATTCATTTGCAGCAATATTAGGCCACACTTCACTAAATAATTCCCTAGAAACTGCTCCATGTAACTTACTAACTCCATTTTTCTTTCCAGCAATTTTCAAAGCTAAAATTCCCATATTAAATCCTGTATCCATATCCGGCCCTGGTTTCATTCCCAATTTTAAGAATTCTTCTCTTGAAATACCTAATCTTGGCCAAAAATCTTTAAAATATTTTTCTACTAAATCAATTGGGAATATGTCATTTCCTGCTGGTACTGGTGTATGTGTTGTAAATACTGTTTTTGAACTTGCAATATCTTTTGCAACTTCAAATGAAACTTGTTTTTCTTTTATAATATTTTTTATAATTTCTAAATTTAAAAATGCGGAATGTCCTTCATTCATATGATATACAGTTGGTTTTAATCCAAGATATTTTGTAAGTAAACTTACTCCTGCCATTCCTAAAACAATCTCTTGTCTTATTCTCATCTCTTGATCTCCACCATATAATCTTAATGTAACATTTCTATCTTCCTCATTATTTTTTGGTATATCTGAATCTAATAAATATAATTTAACTCTTCCTACATTTATTTGCCATACTTTCAAATATAATCTTCTTTTTGGAAATTTAACATATATTGTTAAATCTTCTCCTTTTTCATCTTTAACAGGATTTATTGGTAAATCATATAAATCTATATTGTGATATTCAGTCTCTTGTTGTCCATATCCATTTATTTTTTGATTAAAATATCCATTTTTATATAATAGACCTACTCCTATAAGTGGTAATCCTAAGTCACTTGCTGATTTTAAATGATCTCCTGAAAGAATTCCTAATCCACCAGAATAAATTGGAATAGTTTGGTCCAATCCATATTCAGCTGAAAAATATGCTATTAAGTCTTTTTTATTATTTGGATATTTGCTAGAAAACCATGTGTTTTTGCTATTCATATAATTTGTAAAGTTATCAGCAATTTTATCATATTCTTTCAGAAAAGATATATCTTTTGATACTCTTTCTAAATTTTCTTGTGATACATGTCTTAAAAATTTAACTGGATTCTTTGAACATTGTTCCCATAAATCTCTGTCTATTTTTTGAAATAATCTTAAAAATTCAGTATTCCAAGACCACCATAAGTTGTTTGAAATTTCTCCTAATTTTTCAATCCTTTTTGGCAGTTGGGGATTTACTGTTATTCTATTAAATAAATACATAATTTTTTCCTCCTTAGTGTTTCAAAACTTTCCTCTTCTTTTTGTTCACTTCTATTATCTATTAAATAATATAATTTGTCAAATCTTTTCTTAAAATTCTTAAATTTTTATATTGTTATAATTCTGTCCTGGAATATAAAAAATATTTCTAGGGCTTGCCTTTTTATATTATATGGAATAGATTAGAAATTGTTAAGCTCTTCAAATGAATAATGTTCCTGTGAAATTTTATCAAAATAAAATTTCAGCAATAGAAAAAGGTTCATTTGTAGAGCTTACAAGTTCTTATCTATGGAATACAATTAAAAAAGCAAGCCCTAGAAATATTTTTTATATTCCAGGACTACCACTTTTCTAATACTCAATTATTACCTTAAATAAATCTCCATCTATATTTATATCAAATTTTCCACCTTGCATTTCTGTTAAACTTTTTGCAATAGATAAACCTAAACCACTACCTTCTGTATATCTTGATTTATCTCCTCTTACAAATCTTTGCATTAATTCATCTGGACTTATATTTAATTTATCTTTAGAAATATTTTTTATTTCTAATTTAATTTTATCATTTTGTTTAGTTAAACTTATATAAACTCTTGAATTGTCAATTGAATATTTAGTTATATTGCTAAATAAATTTTCAATTACCCTATACATATATCTATTATCTGCTTTTATTTTTACTTCTTCATCTGGTATTTCTATATCTATTTTTAGATTTTTATTTTCAAATCTGTCTTCAAATTCTCCAATTGTTTGAGCTAAAAGTTCTTTTAGGTCAATTACTTCTATATTTAATTTCACATTTCCTGATGACACCTTTGAGGCTTCTACTAAATCTTCTATTAGTTTTTTTAGTCTTAATGATTTTTGATTTAAAATATCAATATATTGTTTTATTTTTTCATCTTTTATATCTTCTTGTTTTAATAAATCCACATAATTAATTATCGAAGTTAATGGTGTTTTTATATCATGTGATACATTTGTTATTAACTCTGTCTTTAATCTTTCAGATTTCAGACTTTGTTCTATTGCATTTGTAAATCCACCTGCTATATCATTTATATATTCAGCCATTTGTTTCAAGACTCCTGTTAGTTCTTCTTTTTCTAGATGCACATTTGGATTGCCTTCATATATTTCTTTTAATGCTTGGTTTATTTTATCTACCTTTTCTATATATTTTAGCATAAGTATATATACAAAAACCCAAAATACTAGTAATAATAGAACTCCTACTCCTGAAGCAGTAGCTAAAAATATTAAACCACTTACTATTATAAAGCCCCAATAAAATATAGTTATTTTTCTTTTTGAACTATTTTTATCTGAAACCACATTGAAAAGTTTTTTTACTTTTTCTTTTACCCATGCATATATCTTGTACATTAAAAACGAACGCCAAAAACTTTTTGCTTTTAGTCTTTTTATTGTAGTTGCTGTTCCAACGGCTAAACTTCCATAGCTTCCTAAGTAACTAATAACTATTAATGGTATTAGCATTTTCTGTGGAATTATAGTTTCTACACTTGCTACACCAAGACTTACAAATATACCTAATGCAAAAAATATTATTGTTATTAATATTTCATATGGTACTTTGTCAATCCCACTTAGCTGTATCTCATCTTTGCCTTTTTCATGTCCTATTGCCCATACTAAATATACTATCATTGCTAATAAAAGAACTGATGTTATTGGTATTAAATATACTGGTGAATTTTGATTATTCTTAAACATTTCATATACTGTATTTTGGATGTAATATGAATTTGAATATCCATATGCTTCTTCATCAAAGCTTGAATATACTTTTACCCCCTCTAAATAATTTTGACTATATGATGCTATTATATATTTAGCATTGTCTTGATTTATAGAATCAATATTTGTTGTTATTTTTCCTCCTTCATAATTCCAAAAGTTCTTTTTATTCTTCATTTCTTGAATTTCTTTTATATAATCTGATGATTTGATATTTGTATATAAATTTTCTGTTTTTTCATCTATTATTATATAATTTATATAACTATTAATTGATGAATTATCATAATTATAGTCATTATAATAAATAGATGCATTGTAACTATCATCTTCTATTTTAGTATAATCACCATACTCATATACCTCTGGTTTTACTTTTTTCACATATCTAGCTTTTGAAATTATAGAATACAGATAATTTTCTCCAAAATTATCTGTTTCTAAATATTGATTTTTATCATCTAATTGTCCATATTCTGATACAATTATTAAATTACTTATACTCAATATTAGAATTCCTGCAATTACTGGTATTAATAAATAACATAAAATCTTCATCAGAGTTGATTGTCTTAATTTTTGCATACTAATCTTCTCCTTCTTTTTACTATATATTTTCAACCTTATACCCAATTCCCCATATTACTTTCAAGTATTTAGGTTCTTTCGGATTTATTTCTATTTTTTCTCTTATGTGTCTTATATGCACTGCTATAATATTTTCAGCACCATAACTTTCTTCATTCCATACATTTTCATATATTTGTGATATTGAATATACTTTTCCTTTATTTTCTAATAAAAATTTCAAAATGTTATATTCTGTTGCTGTCAATTTTATTTCTTTTCCGTCTGCTATAACTTGCTTTGTTTCATCATATAATTCTAATCCACCTGTTTTTAATACTTTATTTTGTTCCTGAGAATTTAAATTTCCAAAATTCACATATCTTCTTATACATGAATTAACTCTTGCAATTAACTCTAATGGATTAAATGGTTTTGTTACATAATCATCTGCACCTGTATTTAACCCTTCTATTTTATCATAATCTTCAGATTTTGCTGATAACATAATTACTGGTATAGTTTTTGTTTTTCTTATTTCTTCTAATGTCTCTATTCCATCTTTATTTGGCATCATTATATCTAATATTACTAGATGTATTTCATTTTCTTTCATTTTCTTTAAAGCTTCTTCTCCATCATATGCTTTTAATATATTGTATCCTTCTCTCGTTAAATAAATTTCTATTGCTTTTACTATCTCTTTATCATCATCTACGACTAAAACATTATACATTCCCATCTCTCCTATTCCTATTATACTATAACATATATTTATAAATAAAATATAGATTTTTTATTAATTTTTTATTAATATACTTTAATTATATATTAATAAACCTATAGTCAAACAATAGTAGTTAGCTTAAAATTATGGCTCATAATGAAAAACTCAAGGTTTAATATACCTTGAGTTTTTGTACGCATCATTAATCATAAATTACTCTTTCAACTTCACGAATAATAAAAATTAATGAATAACCTTGATTTTCTACTTCCATATTATTCAAACATAAATTAGAAAGTTTTCTAATGATTATTTTTTCCTTTTCCTCACTAATCCACTTTAAATCATATGAAGATTGAGCTGTTTTAACTCCACAAGTGAAATATTTTATCAAAAATTTCCCTTCCTCTTTCACGATCTCAAAACCATTTAAGTTGAAAACTTTTGGAAGACCTTCCTTTTGATAGTTCTTGTAAAAAGTTTCATACATCATCCTAGTTTTAAGTTTTTCTTGATCTTCCCTTGACAGCCATTTACAACTACCTTCATAGATACACTTTCCGTTTAAAATCTTCCGTACTTTTACAAAGTTACCTCCACAATTTTCAATTTCGAAAGCATAAAAATTTCTTTCTTCTTTAATCATATGCGTACCCTCCTAATGAATTTATTTGTTGTTTATTATATCACATATTTAGTTAAAGTTCTACTAAAATTCTAATTTTTCCTCAATCCATCTATCTAATTCATCTATTTTTAATCTTATTTGTTCCATAGTATCTCTATCTCTTACTGTAACAGTTTCATCTTCTAATGTATCAAAATCAACAGTTACACAATATGGTGTTCCTATTTCATCTTGTCTTCTATATCTTTTTCCTATACTTCCTGTAACATCATAATCACACATATATTTTTTAGACAATTTTTCATATACTTCTTCTGCTTTATCTGATAATTTTTTAGATAAAGGTAATACTGCAACTTTAAATGGAGCTATTGCTGGGTGTAAGTGAAGAACAGTTCTTGTATCTCCTTCTGCAATTTCTTCTTCTTCATAACTATTACATAAAAATGCCAATGTTACTCTATCTACTCCTAAAGATGGTTCTATACAATATGGTACATATTTTTCATTTGTTTCTGGATCTGTATAAGTAAAGTCTTCTTTTGATACTTTCATATGACTTTTTAAATCAAAATCTGTTCTATCTGCAATTCCCCATAATTCTCCCCAACCAAATGGAAATGTAAATTCAATATCTGTTGTTGCATTACTATAATGTGATAATTCTTCTTTTGAATGATCTCTTAATCTAATATTTTCTTCCTTAATTCCTAAATCTAGTAACCATTTTTTACAATATTCTTTCCAGTAAGCATGCCATTCTAAATCTGTTCCTGGTTTACAAAAGAATTCTAATTCCATTTGTTCAAATTCTCTTGTTCTAAATGTAAAGTTTCCAGGTGTAATTTCATTTCTAAATGCTTTTCCTATTTGTGCTATACCCATTGGCAATTTTCTTCTTGTTGTTCTCATAACATTTTTAAAATTAACAAATATACCTTGTGCTGTTTCTGGTCTTAAATAAATTTCAGATGTTTTATCCTCTGTTACACCTTGAAATGTCTTAAACATTAAGTTAAATTTTCTAATATCTGTAAAGTTTGTTTTTCCACAGTTAGGACATGGAATTTTATTCTCATTAATAAAATCTATTAATTCTTTGTCAGACATACCATCTGCAATCATATCTTTTCCATTTTCATGAGCCCATTCTTCTATTAATTTATCTGCTCTATGTCTTGTTTTACATTCTTTACAATCAATTAGTGGATCTGAAAATCCTCCTACGTGTCCTGATGCTATCCATGTTGTTGGATTCATTAAAATAGCGGCATCTAATCCAACATTATATTTGCTTTCTTGTATGAATTTCTTTCTCCATGCTGTTTTTACATTATTTTTTAGTTCATTTCCTAATGGTCCATAATCCCATGTATTTGCCAATCCTCCATAAATTTCTGAACCTGGATAAATATATCCTCTATTTTTGCATAATGCAACCATTTTTTCCATAGACTCTACCATAAAAATTCCTCCTTTATTTTATAAACTAGCAAGGTTCTTCATTTTCAGTTTTTTACTTTTTCCTTATATATCAATTATAACTACTATCTTGGCATTTCTTTTATTAACTTTTTACATAAGATTAAAACAAAAAACTCTCGAACCTAGCCTATTAATAGCTAGGGACGAAAGTCTATATTCCGCGTTTCCACCCTAATTCTTAAAACTTTAGTTTTAAGCACCTTAATTTATATATTACTCCAAAGCTCCCCATACTTATTTATTATTGGTATCTCACCATTACCAACTCTCTTTAAATAAATTTTACAGTATTTTTTCTTTTTCATTGTAATATTTTTTATTTAATTTAATATATTTTATTATCTTTATAAAAAAAAGTCAATAATTTTTCAAAAAAATCTTGATAATTTTGCATATATGTGCTAATATATTAATTGTCACATATAGGGGTATAGTGTTAATGGTAGCACATCAGTCTCCAAAACTGCCTGTGTGGGTTCGAATCCTACTACCCCTGCCATAATATTCCTAATATCAGTATTAGTTATTTAAATTATAAATTTATAGAAAATATTAGGTTATCGTTTTAATAAAAAGTAGGATAATAAATCCTACTTTTTATTTTTCTAAATTTTATTATTTTAAGTTCTAATAATATTCTATCATAAACGATATTTAATATTATTTTCTAATTATTATCATACTATATATTTTCTCCAATTAATTCTTTTTTATTCATTTTATTTTTATAGGAGGTGATTTTATATATAAATTATTAAAAATATTTTTAACATCTTTTATTTTCTTAATATTTTTTATTTCAATATTTTTCATTCCAGTTATAAATTCTAATTCTTTTAGTGTTATTCCTAATAATTCTGAAATTTTAGATTTTAATCCTAATGGCTTTGTTTGGCCTTTACCTGGCTATACCAAAATAAGTTCGTATTTTGGCAATCGTCCTTCTCCCACTTCTGGTGCTTCTTCATCTCACTCTGGTATTGATATTCCTGCTCCCGTTGGTAGTAAATTTATTGCTGTTAATGATGGTGAAATTACTTTTGCAAGTTTTCTGGGTGCTGGTGGATATACTATAACTCTTTCTTTTGATAATTTGCGTGTTACATATTGCCATTGTGACCCTAATTTTATTGTAACGGTTGGGGATTTTGTAAAGAAAGGACAAGTAATTGGACATGTTGGACCTAAAAATGTTTATGGTGTTCCTGGTAATCAATATATAGATTCTGATGGCAATCCTACTAATGGAGCAACTACTGGTCCTCATCTACATTTAGGTATTAGATTAAATGGTGCTTATCAAAATCCCTTGAATTATTTTTAGAATTTATGATATCTATTCTAATATATATTTCTCTCAACTATCATTAGTATTTATTTTTTATAAATTTTAATAATCTTCATTTTTTACATTTCTTAAAGGAATTTTCTAAAAAGTTTCTTATATATTAGTCCAAAAAAAGAAAACTTAGAAAATTTAAATTTTTAATACCTTTTCTAGTTTTCTCTTTTCGATTTCTAATATATTAACATTATAATTTTTATCTTCACCACTAAGGGCATAAGGTAATGACTTTTATCTCCGACCCCAAAATCACGACCAAAGAATCATTAATTACATATCATCATCATTTTCTTGATCTTTTTGATTTTTATTTTTTTCTTCGCCTTCGTTTTCTTCTTCACTATAATCATTATCTATATCACAGCCTGAACATGTTTGACAACTTCCACTACATCCTTCAAATTCAGTAGTATAATCTGAAACATCTCCTGTCCAGTCTAGTTCTATAACGTTGTGACATTCTGGACATTCCATTTCTGTTTTATTTTCGTCTACATCAATTAAAAATTGATAATTACAATATGGACAAACAATTTCAAAGTCAAATCCATCTTCTGCATAAATATCTTTTTCGATGTTATTTATTATATTTTCCATTTTATTTAGTTTATCTTGTAATTCTTTTTGAGTATCTTCTAATTGTTGCATTTTTACTTCTTTATATGTTATTATCTTTTCCATTTGATCAATAATAACATCAACAAATGAAGCAAATCTTTGCTTAATATAGTTTAAATCTTCTTCATTTTTTATATTTTTTTCTAAGTCTGCTAAAAATTTTGTATACTCTTCTTTTAACCCTGTCATAGTAATGTCACACCTTTCTATTATACTCTTTCCATATACTCTCCAGTTCTTGTATCTATTCTTAATATATCTCCTATATTAACGAATAATGGAACTTGAATTTCTAAACCTGTTTCTAATTTTGCTGGTTTTCCAGATGTTGTTGTTGTGTTTCCACTAAATCCTGGTTCTGTATATGTAACTTCTAATTCAACAAATATTGGTGGTTCTACTGTAAAAACATTTCCTTTGTATGATAACATTGATACTTCCATGTTTTCTTTTAAATATTTTAAGCAGTCTCCTATTTGTTCTTCATTTAATGGCATTTGGTCATATGTTTCATTATCCATGAAATAATATAGACCTCCATCATTGTATAAATATTGCATTGTTTTCTTTTCTATTTGTGCTGCTGGGAATTTATCTGATGGGTTAAATGTTTTTTCTAAAGTAGCTCCTGAAATAACATTTTTTAATTTTGTTCTTACAAATGCTGATCCTTTCCCTGGTTTTACGTGTTGAAATTCTAAAATCTGATAAATGTTCCCTTCAATTTCAAGAGTAACACCATTTCTAAAATCTCCTGCTGAGTAAACTGATGCCATAATAATTCTCCTTTCAATTTTCATATATTTTATCGACTTTTATTATTTTACTACAAATAGCTTGAAAAATCAAGTTTTTTCAAGAAATCTTCTTTATACCTCTTTATTATTTTATAATTGTTTTTCTATAATTAAAATTAAAGATTAGGAACATTTCCTAATCCCTATATTACAATATAATTTTTCTCAGATTTGGTCAAATTTATACAACCAAATTTTGTTATTTGAATAGTATCTTCTATTCTTACTCCATATTTTCCTGGTATATATATTCCGTGGTTCATTAGTTACTACCATATTTTCCTTTAGCTGTGCATCTGATTTATAGCTTATATATGGTGCTTCATGTATTTCCATTCCTACTCCATGACCTAAACTATGAATTAAATCATATCCATTTAACTTAAAGTCATTTTCAACCATTTTTGTAAGTATTCGTGTACTTGCTCCATCTTTAAAATCATTTGTCGTTTGTGTTTGATTTTTTAATACTAAATTATATATTGGTTTTATTTCTTCTGGTACTTCTCCTACAAATATTGTTCTTGTCATATCTGAGCAATATCCATTAACCTTACACCCCATGTCTATTGTTATTATGTCCTTTTCTTGAATCTTTCTATCTGTTGGTACTGCATGAGGTTTTGAAGTATTTTCTCCAGAAGCAACTATTGTTTCAAAAGATAATCCATCTGTTCTATCCCTATAGTATTCTTCTATTTCTCTTGCAATTTGTTTTTCTGTCATTCCTGGTTTTATATATTCTAGTAAATACGAAAAACAATTATCAGTTATTTCACATGCTTTTTGAATATTTTTTATTTCATCCTCATCTTTTATCATTCTTTGTTTTTCTATAATATATTCTGTTTCTACTAAATTATTAATTTTGTATTTTCTAATATATTCTTTATATTTTGCATATGTAACATAGTTTTCCTCAAATCCTACATTTTCACAAAACATAAAAAAGTTTTCGTAATCATCTCTTGAAACATCTTTTATATCATATACTATGATTTCATCAAATAATGTTAAAATAGTATGCACATGTTCTATATATCTTGAATCTGTTATATAAATATTTTCTTTTCTAGTTAATAATAATATTCCTTCTGCTTCTATATTTGTTAAATATCTTATATTTATTGGATTTGAAACAATTAATCCTTGTAAATCTAAGCTTGACATTTTATTTCTTAACCATTGTAATTTAGGATTCATAAAAAATCATCTCCTGTAAATTCTCTATCTTCTTTTCTAACTATATCATAAATATTTCAAGTTATTTGTCTTATATTCCTTGAATATAGTATTTCTCTTTTTATTGTGTTTATTGGTACATTCCTAATGTGAAAATTTTCATCAAAAACATCTTTATTGTTTCAAATGGCACATATATACTTATAAATGTTGCTATTACTATAAATGGTCCAAATGGTATATATTCATCTGATTTTTTTATTTTACTTACTAATAATACTATACTTAAAATTGCTCCAATTAAGAATGATATTAATGTTACTATTATTATATTTGATAATCCAAAATATAATCCTAATGCTCCCATTAATTTTACATCACCAAATCCCATGGCCTCTTTTCCATAAAAAAGTCCTCCTATTAAAGTGATTAATAAAAATATTCCTGCACCTGCTACCATTCCTAATAACATATTTATAGTTATTGCTACATCAGAAAGTCCATATATAAATGCAAATACTAAGCCTATTTCAAATATTGTAAGATTTAATCTATTAGGAATTATTTGCAGTCTATAATCTATTACAAATGCTGATAATAATAATGGTGTTAATATCATAAATTTTATTAAATCTAGGTTTGCTATTAAGGTATCTTTTATACCATAATTATAAATTAAGGTTACAAATATTGCTGAAGTTAATAACATTAATATATAATTAGGTTTAAAATTTTCTTTATATTCTTTAAATATATCCTTTGACAAAAACTTTTTATATTCTGGTAATCTATTATTTGCCCAATCTATTAGTTGTCCTACAAATAATCCTAAGATTGCTGCAACTAAATAATAGCCAATATGTACATCGTTAAAATACATCTCTTTCTCCTTTTTTATTTTTCTTTTGAAAATAAATTTACTTTATTTATGTTTTTTAATTCTATAAATTATATTTTTTATAAATTGATTTTCTACTTGTATTTTTACTATTTATTATTTCATTTATCATCTATTACTTATATTTCTTTTACTACTTACTATTTTTCTCCAATTTACCTTTTATTCTATTTTCTATTGGCCTTTTCCAAGCTGTATACCAAAATTCCTTTTCTTTTATAGGGTCTACTAAAATTGTATAAATATTACATCTATTTCCTCCTATTATGTCTGTAAATATTTGGTCTCCAACTATTGCTGTATTTTCTGGTTTTTCATTTAACTCTTTTAAAGCTTTTTTAAATCCTCTTTTAAATGGTTTCATGGCAAATTTATGATATGAAACTTTAAGTTTTTGAGAAATTTCTTCTACTTTTTCAGCATTGTTACTGTTTGATAATATATATAATTTTACACCTTGTCCTTTTAAATTTCTTACCCATTCAATTACTTTTTCTGTCATATTTCTTTCTTTGTCTATTAGTGTGTTGTCTACATCTAAAATCAAGGCTTTTAACTTATTTTTTTTCAAAAATTCAATAGTTATTTCTTCTACCTTGCCAAAATATGCTTTTGGATATATTTTCATTTTTAACTTCTTCCTTCCTTATCCTTTTTAATTATATAAGAAATTTATATACTAATATTATCAATTTGCATTTTCTTTGTCAATAAAATTAGCATACTTTCTCAAGTTTAAAATTTAATCCATCTGCACTTACTAGCTTAAATTCTATTCCAAAGTAAACTCCTTCTATTGCATCTTTTATTGAAGAACTATGCAAATGTCCATAATAACATTTCTTTATATCATATTTCTTTAAAACTTTTATAAATTCATTCATTTCATTTTTTTGAACATTTGATTTTAATATTGGTGGATAATGCATAAATGCTATAATTTCATCATCTTCTTCTTTTTCTTTTAATGCATCTTGTATTGATAATTCTAATCTAGCAGATTCTCTATTTATCATCTTTTTGGCTTCAGATTCTTCAGATAAAATCCACCCTCTTGTCCCTACTATTATAGTTTTTTCAAATTTATATGAATTATTATATAAGAAGTCTATATTTATAAAATTATTTTCTTTTATGTAATTTCTCATACTTGTAACTGTAGTCCACCAATAGTCATGATTTCCTTTTAATAATAGTTTTTTTCCTGTTAGTTTATTTAAATATTCGAAATCTTTATATGTATCTTTTAAATACATTGACCAAGAAAAATCTCCTGGTAAAACTACCAAGTCATCTTCTTTTACTTTTCCGTTCCAATCTTCTTTTATTTTCTCTTCATAATCGTTCCAAATTTCTCCAAATACACTCATTGGTTTATCTTCATTAAAAGATAAATGAAGGTCGCCTATTGTATATATTGACATATTTTTCTCCTCTTTACGTATTTGTTCTATATTTTATTATTAATTTCATTTTCTTTACTTTTTTCAATATTTCTAAAATTTTAATTTAAAAATCATATTTCTCTAATTTATTATTTATTTTCCAAAATTATTCTTGGATTTCTTATAATTTTAAGTTTGGTATCGCATTTAAGTTCATTTCATCTCTTTTTCCTGATATATAATTATAATAACCTGCTGAAGCTATCATTGCTGCATTGTCTGTACATAATTTTAAATCTGGCATATATAAATTTATATAATTTTCCTCTTCTAATTTTTTAAATTCGTGTCTTATATAACTATTAGATGAAACTCCCCCTGCTAAAGCTATTGTATTTACTCCTGTCATTTTGATTGCTCTTTTTATATTTTCAATTAAAATTTCTGATACAGTCTTTTGAAAACTAGCACATAAATCTGCTTTATTTACATCAGGATTTTTATGATGAAGATTTATCACTGCTGTTTTAATTCCACTAAAACTAAAGTCTAGATTATCAAAATGTGTTTTTGGTAATTCTATATTTGGTGTTCCATTTTGTGCAAGTTTATCAACTTTAGGTCCTCCTGGATAACCAAGTCCAACAACCCTTGCAACTTTATCAAATGCTTCACCAATAGCATCATCTCTTGTTTTTCCTAATACTTCAAAATCTGTATATCCTTTTACATGTATTATTTGTGTATTTCCACCTGACATCATTATGCATAGAAATGGTGGCTGTAATTCTTTATATGTTATATAATTTGCAGCTATATGTCCTTGTATATGATTTACACCAACCAAGGAAATATTATTAGCATAGCTTAACGCTTTGGCATATGAAAGCCCTACTAGCAATGCTCCTACTAGCCCTGGTCCATATGTTGGAGTAATTGCTGTTATGTCTTTAAATGTAATATTTGCATCTAATAGTGCTTTTTTTGTAACTCTAGAAATAGCTTCTATGTGATTTCTAGAAGCTATTTCTGGAACTACTCCACCATATTTTTCATGTATTGGAATTTGAGTATCTATAATATTTGATAATATTTCCCTTCCGTTTTTCACTACTGATGCAGAAGTTTCATCACAACTTGATTCAATTCCTAGTGTTATTATATCTTTCATCTTTTTTCCCTTCTTTGGA
>OLOF01000427.1_pt1 | contig 20520 bp, 11 predicted proteins | sample 1643121 | NCBI WGS metagenome assembly OLOF01 (sample SAMEA3136677, study PRJEB25190) | human gut metagenome | biome: human gut; feature: human-associated habitat; material: faeces | place: Austria | collected 2013
ATTTAATATCTATTTCTACTGAAAAATGATTTTTGTCTCCGACCCCAAAATCATCAAAATCGCCTTTACTCAATTCCTAAATATTCATTATATGTACATTCTTTGTCTATTATTTTTCCGTCTTCTTTTATTTCTATTATTCTGTTTGCTACTGTTTGTGTTAATTCGTGGTCATGTGATGTAAATAAGATGTTTCCTATGAATTTTTTCATTCCTTCGTTTACAGATGTTATACTTTCCATGTCTAAATGGTTTGTTGGTTCGTCAAATATTAAGAAGTTTGCTCCTGATAACATCATTTTTGATAGTACACATCTTACTTTTTCTCCTCCTGATAATACTTTTACTTGTTTTAATGCTTCATCTCCTGAGAATAACATTCTTCCTAGGAAACTTCTTACATATGTTTCATCTGGGTCTTTTGAGTAGTTTCTTAACCACTCTGTTATATTTTCGTCTGTTTCAAATAAATAGTTGTTGTCTTTAGGGAAATATGATTTTGTTATTGTTGTTCCCCAAATTAGTTCTCCTTCATCTGGTTCTAGTTCTCCTTCTATTATTTGGAATAATATTGTTTTTGCTAATTCATTGTCTGCTAGGAAGGCTATTTTGTTTCCTTCTTTTACTGTAAAGCTTACATTGTCTAAAACTTTTACTCCTTCTACTGTTTTACTAATATTTTTTACTTGTAGGATTTCTCTTCCTGGTTCTCTGTCTGGTTTAAAGTCTACATATGGATATTTTCTGTTTGATGGTTTTATTTCTTCTAATTCAATTTTTTCTAATGTTTTCTTTCTAGATGTTGCTTGTTTTGATTTTGAAGCATTTGCACTAAATCTTGCAATGAAGTCTTGTAGCTCTTTAATTTTTTCTTCTTTCTTTTTGTTTTGTTCTCTTGCTTGTTTTAATGCTAATTGACTTGATTCATACCAGAAGTCATAGTTTCCTGGATACACTTTTATTTTTCCAAAGTCTACATCTGCTATATGTGTACAAACTTTGTTTAAGAAATATCTGTCATGAGATACTACTATTACTGTATTTTCAAATTCTATTAAAAATTCTTGTAACCAGTTTATACTTTTCATATCTAAGTCGTTTGTTGGTTCGTCTAATAGTAAAACATCCGGATTTCCAAATAAACTTTGTGCTAATAAAACTTTTACTTTTTCTCTAGCCTCTATTTCTTTCATATATTTATAGTGATTTTCTGGTACTATTCCTAAATCATTTAATAACATTGCTGCATCTGATTCTGCATTCCATCCGTCAAGTTCAGCAAATCTCTCTTCTAGTTTTGCTGCTTTCATTCCATCTTCTTCTGAGAAATCTGGTTTTGCATATATTTCGTCTTTTGCTTTCATGATGTCATATAACTCTTTATTTCCCATTAATACTGTGTCCATTACTGTATATTCCTCAAAAGCAAAGTGGTCTTGTTTTAATATTGATAGTCTTTCTCCTTTTTCTAGAGTTACATCACCTTTACTTGGCTCTAATTCACCTGATAATACTTTTAAAAATGTTGATTTTCCTGCTCCATTTGCCCCTATTATTCCATAGCAATTTCCTTTTCCAAATTTTATATTTACATCTTCAAATAATACTCTTTTTCCAAATCTTACAGTTACTCCGTTTGCACTTAGCATTTTATCTCCTCCTATATTCTTATCGTTGGTATTATATACTATTTTGGCTTTTTTTTCAAGAATTCTTAATTCAATTTCATTATTTTTTAGTATTATGGCTTATTTTTTCTTTACATTTTTATGTAAATATAATAAACTATTTTTATAGCTTAACGCTATTTTCAGTAACTCATAATATTGAATTCAATAAGGAGGTAAAAATGAGAATTTATCAAAATGAACAAATTGGAGATATTTATCGGGTTTTAAGGGGTAACTTAGAGGATGCCATAGACACATTTAATACTAATATTAAAAAAGCTGAAATAGACTTTCTTAAAAAATGTGCTATTAAGGGAAGTTGTACTTCTAATGATAAAGATTTTATTAATTATCTAGATAATTTTTATTTAATTCTAGACAAAACAGATGCAATAATTTTATCTTATTATAGTCTTTTGACCAAAACATCATGTTCTAGTACTTTTACTATATCTTGAACTTCAAAAGTCTCAAATTCAATAGCCTTTTATGATAAATTACTAAAAGTGTTAAATTCTGAATTATTGGAAGAATATAATTTATACTATGATACGATTTTTTCAAATTTTGATGCCTTAAAAAGCGCTTTCATAGCTTTTGCTGATTTGTAAATTATCATTTTGAAAAATAGAGTTAATAAACTAATGCCTTAATGGCAGTTTATCAGCTCTATTTTAATTTCTTGATATTATCTTATAAAAAATTCACTCAATTTAATAATATTATTTTGCATTATTCTTTTGTTCATTAATCCTCAAGTAATAATTTAATTCCCCATACTCCTGATAATCCAACTAAGCCATAAATAATTCTTGATATTATAGTCATATCACCAAATATTGTTGCTACAAGATTAAAGTCAAATAATCCTATTAATCCCCAGTTTATGGCTCCTATGATTATTAAGACTAATGCTATTTTGTCTATTACTTTCATAGTTTTCCTCCTTTTATTTTTTATTATTATTCCATTTTCTTCAAAAATTATTCATGTAGTTGAATTTTTTAAGTTTTTATGATAATTTATATTTAAATTAATGGGGTGATTTACTTGAGAAGAAATAACAGATCTAATAGAAATAGACGAAGTCTTATAAATATTAACGATACGGAAAAATTGACAACTGCTCTAATTAAATTAATCATTGTTTTATCTGTTGCTTTTTTAATTGTCGTTATTTTTAATATAACAAAAAATTGGATAAATTTTAATAAAATAGTAGATACTTCAAATAAAGAATTTAATGCTACAAGTATTTCTGAAGATGTATCTTCTAATGTTAATTCTGATGTAGAGCCTTCTGATACTACATTTACTTTAACTGCTTTAGGGGATATTATGTGTCACAATACACAATATTTAGATGCTTATAACAATTCTACTGATTCATATAATTTTTCTTATGTTTTTGATGACATTAGTTATTATATTCAAAATTCTAATATATCTATTGCTAATTTAGAAACTTCTTTTGCTGGTGAAGATAAAGGTTACAGTAATTATCCTCGTTTTAATACTCCTGATAGTTTGGCATATAACTTAAAAAAACTAGGATTAGATGTTATTGCTACTGCTAATAGCCATTCATTAGATTATGGTTTTGAAGGTTTATCTAGAACTTTAGATGTACTTGAGAGTGCTGATATTTCTCATGTTGGAACTAATAAAACTCAGGAAGAACAGGATAATGTTTTAATAAAATATATTAAAGGTATTAAATTAGCTTTTGTTAATTATACTTGTAATACAACAAATCTTGCTATTTCTTCAGATAAAGAATTTTGTATTAATACTTCTAATAAAGATTTAATTAAAAAACAAATTGATAAAGCAAAATCTCAAAATGCTGATATTATAATTGCTTACATGAATTGGGGAAATGAATATACTTCTTCTGTTAATAATACTCAAACTGAACTTTCTGATTTTTTATTTAAAAATGGTGTTGATATAATCTTAGGTTCTCATCCTCATGTGTTACAAAAAATAGAAAAAAGAACTATAACTTTGGAAGATGGTTCTTCTAAAGATGGCTTTGTAATTTATTCTTTAGGTAATTTTATAAGTGACCAGAATTTAAAAGATACAAGAACATCAATAATTTTGACTTTAACTATTACAAAACATACTTCTGGTAATATTAGTATTGATAAAGTTGATTATGTTCCTATTTATATGTATGAAAATTCTGCTGTAAAAAATAAAAAAATGAAATTATTAGATATTAATAAAGCTGTTTCTTTATATAAACAAGGAGTTGATACTTCTATTGGTGATAATATGTTCAAATTTCTAACTTCCGAATTAAATCGAATTTCTGAAGTGCTTTATTATTAGCTTTACCAAGTGGGCTGACCTAGAAATATTTTATATATTCTAGGTCAGCCCTTTTTCTTATTCCCTTATTAAATTCTAATTCAGCATATCTCTTCTTTTTAGCCACCAAGTTACTGCCAATGTTGTTATTATTGCAATTACTATCATTATTGGAAATCCTATTGGACTATTTTGAAATGGTAAATTTACATTCATTCCCCAAAAGCTTGATATCATTGTTGGTATTGCTAGTACTATTGTTATTGATGTTAAAAATTTCATTACTCCATTTAGGTTATTTGAAATAATTGAAGCATATGCATCCATTGTTCCATTTAAGATATTGCTATATATCTGTGACATTTCTATTGCTTGTCGGTTTTCTATGATAGCATCTTCTAATATATCTTCATCATCATCATATAATTTTATTATTTTTCCTCTCATGGTTTTTTCCATGACAATTTCATTTGATTTTAGTGAAGTTGTAAAATAAACTAAACCTTTTTCCAAACTTAATAATTTTAATAGTTCTTTATTTTTCATTGAATTTTTTAATATATATTCTGCTATTTCTGTCTCTTTATTTATTTGTTTTAGGTAATTTAAAAAATATGATGAGTTTAAGTAGAATATTTGGAATATGAATCTTGTTTTTTTATAAGTTTGAAAATTTTTTATTTTTCTTTTTTCAAAATCTTCTATTACTTTATTTTTCTTTAATGATACTGTTATGAAAAAATCGTCTCTTACTACAATCATTCCTAATGGCATTGTTGTATATATATCATTTTCCTCACTTTTTTCTATTACTGGTACATCTATTACAAATAATATTGTTCCATCATCTTCTTCTGTATCAATTCTCGCTTTTTCCTCATAATCTAATGCATCTCTTATAAAGTCTTCTTGAATATTTACATTTTCACATACTTTTCTTATCTCTACCTCTGAGGGGTTTACAAGACTTATCCAACTTCCTTTTTTAAATTCTTTTATTTCTTCTATTCTATTTGTTTCTATATCTGTGTTATATATTTTTAACATAAAAATCCCCTCCTAACATATTTATTTTAGCTTTTTTATTCGTGTTTGTCAATTAATATACTATCTCTATAATAAATCTATTGTTTCAAAATATTAATTTTCTATAATATTTTATAAAATTTAAATTCCCAATACTCCTTATTATATTTTATTTCAAATTGTACTTTTATTTATCTTTTACTTTTTAATTTAATATATAATTTTTTTATTTCTTCTATATTTATATATGCCATAAATAATATTATTCCTATAATTGACATTCTTTTTGATACTTTCATTAAGATTGTTTCTTTATAGTTTACTTCTATAATTTCTTCATTTGTTTTATTTATCAAAATTGCTAGAAATCCATTTTCACTTTCAAAGCTATTTATTTTTTTATCATTTAATTCTATTTTATATCCTGGATAATATATGTAGGGTAGTTCTAAAATAGCATTATCTTCAATTATTTTGACCTTTGCTTTTAATTTCTGTCCGTTTTTCTCTAAGTTTTGTATATTTGCACTACCTTTTAAAATTTCAATTGTATTCTCTCTTTCAAGTATATACTCTCTATTTTTGTTACTGTTTACAGGCAAATACTCTCCTCTTCCCATTGCTGCAATTACTTCATTTTTATTTTCTGTAATGCTACCTATGTCCCATTCATTTATTTTTAAAATTTCATCATTTACTGGTATAAATCTATTTAGAGTAATACCATATAATATTGCAATTGTTGAAATAACAATTACATCTGCTATTTTTATTCTTTTTATCATGTTTTCCATATTTATTGCACAAATTATAGCAAAGAAAAAGTCACTAAAGACTAACATTCTCCATGTAAATTGTATTATTGATACTTTTTCATTAAATATTTGCCATGGAAAATATTTAGTTGACATGAATATACTTAAAATTCCTAGTATTAGAAATAGTATATATTCTTTTTTGTATTCTTTGTTTACAACATTTTTAATTGCAAATATAGATAAAATCAACATTATTATAATATGTGGTCCTATTTCATATACATATGTTGAATCTTTTGATGTAGTAAATAATTGTTTTAACTCTAATCCACTATTTATAAATGATTCTTTTGTGGACATTGCACCTTCTTGATATGCTTCATATTCTGCAAAATTGTATGTCTCTAATAATGGAATCCAAAAAAATGCACTAATTAACATTATTAACATTATATTTATTACTAGTTTTTTTATAATTTCTTTGTCTTTTATCTTTTTAATATTTGCACATAAATATATAAATGCCATTATTGCTGTAAGCACTGTCATTAAATTATGTGTAAATATTAATCCGTGTTGCTCCTACAGTTAAAATCCATTCTCCTTTTTCTTTGCTAAATAGTTTATACATTCCCAGAAATACTAATGGAATAAATATATAACTTAAGAATTCTCCTAAGGCATTTCTAATATACATATCATTTAAATGATATGGCATTGTCATATATAAAACACCTGCTATTGTTCCTGTTATTTCATTTTTTGTTAAATTACTAACAAATTTATACATTGTAATTCCAGAAATTAATATTCCTATGAATAATACTAACTTGTAACTATTTATAAATGTCCCTGAAATTAATCTTGTAATTAAGATTAAGGTTGTTGATAATGGTCCATAAAATAAATCCCAACTGTATCCAAATCCATTGGTTAAATTTGATAAAATTTTAGGATTACCTTTGTTTTGTATTTCTAAATATGTTTCGTAGGCTCTTCCTATATGTTGTATTCCATCATCGAAATATACATTTATATTATCTTTTAATAATGGAAATGAAATTATTATTGCTGCTATTAATATTATTAAAAAGTATTTAATATTTTTTAATTTTTCTCTCATTTTTTCCTCTTTTTTATTGTACATGCAAAATCTATTTTTTTCTCTTTATTATATACAAGACCTTTTCGTATATAACAATTAAAAAGACCTTTATAAAGACCTACGATAATTTTGCTTATATAATTTACTACTTTTATTATTAATATGCTATCATAAATAAATATATTTTACAATATGCATTGTCTTTTAAGTTATTTCTACTAATGTATCTCTTTATTAACTAACGTTAATGCAAAAAAATAATACCCTTTCAGGTATTATTTGGTGCACCATCTCGGGTTCGAACCGAGGACCTCCAGATTAAGAGTCTGTTGCTCTACCAACTGAGCTAATGGTGCATATATCAATATTTTCTAAATAAAATGGTTTACAAATTACTTTTATATTATAGTCTCTTTTATTTTTATTGTCAATACTTTTAATTTAAAATGAACTTAATTATTGAATAAAATCCAATAATTAAGTTCAAATATTTTTATTTATAATAATTATTTAATTACTATTTTTTTAACACAAATCTTTTAATTAAGATTATTCCAGATGTTAATATTCCTAACATTGATATTCCTAATATAATATAAGTTATAGTATTATCTGTTATTCCTGTAGGTGGTAAAATAATTATTTCTTCTGATGTATCTCCATCTGGTTCTTTTGGTTTATTTGTTGATGGATTAAAGTTTCCTGGAATTGGCTCTGGTGGTCTTCCTCCTGTTTTGTCTATTTCAATTACTTCTGTTTTATTACTTAAAATTATTTCATCATTTTTTGATAATAATTTTGATGCCATTAATTCCACTTTTGTTTTTTCTCCAGCTTGCAATGCTTCTTTACTTATATGTGTTTGTACACTTTTTAATTTTTCTATATATTTTTGTAAGTCTTTATCTAAACTTCCATTTTCAAATAATTCCTTCTTTTCTTCTAAAGTGAGTTTCTCCCATTTTTCTGCTGTTTCTTTATCTGAAATTATTAAATTTTCATCTAGATAATCTATTATACTTGGTGTTAATCTTACTGGATTTTCTTTTCCTATTCCAAACTTATAATATTTTTCTGATACATAATCTAATTCACTTACATTATTTATAGTTATTTCATATATTACATCTAATTTTGCTCCTTCAATTAGTTCTTGGTCTACTTCGATTTTTAAAGCTCCTTCACTTACATTAGATTTTGGTAAATATACTGTATATGGTGTATTTTCTGCTAGTTGATATTTTCCATCAGGACCTTTTTCTACTTTTGCATCAATTAATATTACTCCATTAGAAAGTGTGATTTTTACTTGTTTTATATGTTTCTCTAACTTCAACTGTTGTTTTGGTCTTTCTATAAGTCCAAAATCTATATTTTTTATTGTATTTTTAAATTGCTCTTTTGTTATTAAGTTTCCTTTTGAATCTAATTTCAAACTTCCATCTGAGTTTGTTTCGAATTCATCTTTTATACTTGAGTTATCTTTATTGTACTCTATATTAACTTTAAAATCTTGTGTATTAGAATCCATTTTGGTTATTAGTTGTTCTTCTGATCCATCTTTAAGTATTATATTTGATCCCTCTACATAATCATTTATAACCTTACTATTTGCATTTGTTATTTTTTGAGTTTGATTATCAATTTTATTTCTAATTTCATAGTTATCTACTGCATCAGAATAGCGAGGTTCTGTTGTTTTATACCATTCATTGTTTTGTTCGTTCTTGTTCCAAATGCTTTCATCTATTACTGTTCCTTTATATTCTTGAACTTTATATTCTTTATTTCCCCATGTATATCTTATTTCGTAATTTTCTGGTATAAATTCACTTATTTCAAAATCACCACTTGAATTTGTCCTTACTCTAGCTTCTTTTGTAAGTGTTTTGGAATCTTCATCGTATATTTTAACAATTTCATCTGGATTATTTGCATATACTAATTTTACTTCTACATCACTTATTCCTTTTTCATCATTATCATATTTTCCATTACCTTTTCTTTCCTCTCCAGTCATTACTGTTGTTGGATCTTTTGATGTTTCTATATTTTCTAAAAATACTTTTCCTGTTATCTTTCTCGCATTTTTTTGTAAAACTAGACTTAAGCCTGGTGCCTTATCTGTATCGTCTTCATATGTCTTTTCATCTGCTGGTTTTACATTTCCTGGTTCTGAGTTTGAGTCTATTCCGGCATATATTTTTCCTGTAGAGTCTAATGTTCCATATTTTCCTATTTCTGCTACATTATCTAATTTTATATTTGTATTTCCGTCTAAAATGTCAACTAATTTATCTCTTGAAACTTCTAACTCTATATATAATTTCTCTTCTTTTTGTGGTTCAATAGTTATATTTGTTGATATTTCTACACATTTATAATTATTTTGATTACTTAGTTCTTTGCTTTTTATTGATGCATCATTATTTACATATCCATTTTTATCTAGAGTTCTTCCTATTGCTTTTAGTTCATATTTACTATCAAAATAATCATATATCTGTGATATTTTCATCTTTAAATTAGTTGATTTATTTATTAACCCTATTTCATATATTGCTTTAACTGTTAATTCTTTTGATCCTTGATATGATATATCTGATGCATATAAAGGTCTTGAATATGTCATTTCAGAATATTTTCCTTGGAATTTTATTTGTTGTTCTAAGTCTTTTAATTCTTTTCCTTCAGTATATACTTTTGAGTTATTAAATCTTTCTCTATAGTTATATGTATGAGTTTGTCCATTTATTGATACTTTTACATTATTTAAATCTTTTATTAAAGATGCATTTGGTTGTTCTCTTAAGAAAATTCCTAGATTTATATTTGATATTTCTTTTATATCTTCTTTTCTTATTTGTTCTGCTGTTCTTATTTTATCTAAATATCCATTATATGCATTATATGTGTTTGATGTTATTTCATATTTTTCATATACACCATAATATGGTTTTTTTCCGTCTTTATCTTCTTTTCCTAAGTCAATTATACTTTCATATTTTTTATTGTCTTTTTTGTATTCTATTGGAGTTTTTTCTCCATTTGTACCTATTGCTTCTCCATTTTTTATTTCTGCAAATCTATTATTGAAATTTTCTCTTTCTTGTCCTTCTGTTGCTTTACTTCCATTTTTTTGATCTAGCATTTTTGGAACACATTCATAACTCATTCCATTATATTCAAACGATATATAATATTTAGATAATTTATCTATTTCTACATTTTTAAATAAATATTTTCCATTTGTATCTGTTGTCGTCGTTCTTGCTACTTTGTTTCCTTCAAATAATGTTACTGTCATTCCTTCAATTAATGGTTCTTTTGAATCATATAAATTATTTCTATATGTTTGTTTTCCATCTCCTATATCTTCCCATACCATTCCTGATAGATCTAAATATTTTCTTCTGTTGTATACTGTTAATTTGTTATTTTTGTCACTTGTTAATGTTGTATTAGTTATTGTTGTGTCATTTGACTTTTGTCTTTCTACTATTACTTTGGCTATATGACCTTTGCCATTTCCTTTGTCGCTTTCCCAGTATATATAATTGTCATCTATCTCGTATTGAATATTATTTCCTATTGATACTTCTTCTACTGTATATATTCCTATCAAAATATTATATATTTCAATCAAGCCATTTTCCCCTGTAATAAACTCTGTTGCATTTTCTTTATTAGATGTTGTTTTTAAATTTCCTAAATGAATACTTCCTATTACTTTTTTTTGCTCTGTTTTGTTTTGATCAACAGCTATTATATAATTTCCATCATTATTTTTTATTTTAAATCCAATTCCTGATAAGTGTTTTCCAGAATCAGGATCTTTTTTGGTAATCTTTAAATTTCCTGTATTTTTTGTATTCTTTAAACCATATGATAATATCATTCCTTTGTAAATATTTACTGTGTCTTTTTCAACATCTTGATATCCATAATGGCCATTAGATATCTCTATTATTTTATATGTTCCTGGTTTTAAATTTTCTATTAGAATTTTTCCATCTTTATCAGTTGTAAATGTTTGATTGTATCCGTTTGATGCACTTTCAACCCTTATTTTTACGCCTTCTAATTTTATGTTAGAATTATCTGCGTCTTGTTTTATTATCTCTAGTCCACCTTTTATATTTGTCCATTCTACGCTTTTAGTACTTGTTGTTGTGTCTTCGCGTTCATTTGTTACTGTAAATGGATTACTTTGTACAGGTTGTGTCCCTGGTATACTTGCTGGATAGTACAATCCAGATACTTGCACAGTTTCATGTACTTTGCTTGTTACTGCTCCTGTATTATCTAGTCTTATACTTGAAATCCCTTTTTGAACATTACTTTTTGGCATTTTTATATAAAATGTTATTGTTCCTCGTACTGTTAGTCCATTTCCATTAGCATCACATGTTGCCCAATTATTAATTGCTTTTCCATCTTTATCTTTTATATAAATTAAATTCACATTATTATTATTACAACTTATTGAAAATGGTCCTAATAAATAATTATTATTATCAAAGTTTTTTATTCCAATTTCCTCATTTAGTTTTTTTAATTCAATTTTTCCTGTAACTTCTGTATAGCTAGAAATAACAGTAGCACTTTCAGATCCTAATGTATAGCCTTTGTAGTATGGTGGATTCATATCTTGATTTGGAATCCCAATTAATGCACACCATCCACCTACATCATATGGCCCTCCATAGAAATATGTGCCATTTACTCCTCCTGCAAAAGTAAATGTTGTATAAGCTGGAGCATATCCCGCTCGGGAAACATTATTTGATGCAAAAAATGTTATTCCTATTACCATAATAATTGAAAATGTTTTAAATATTTTATTTAATTTTCCTTTTTTTCTTGCAATTATTAAAGCAATTATTATTAGTATTGCTAAAATCATTCCTACTGAAATATATACTATCATTCCTGTACTAATAGAAATAATTAAGTCTGCTTTTGAAAAATCGTCTTCATTTTCTTCTTTATTATATGCAACTGAATCAATATCTCTTATTTGATTTTCATTGCTTGAAGATTTTATTTCTGCTTTATTTGAAATTTGTCCTATATTGTTTTCTGTAATATTCTTACTTACTACTAATGTAACTGTTTGACTTTCTCCTGGTTTTATCTTTTTATTAGTTAAACTATCATTTGTAATTTCTCCATTTTTCCCCATTTTCCATGTATTACTAGAAACTTTTGATAATTCAAAACCTTCTGGTAAATAATCTACAATAGCATTTACAGTTCCGCTTATTTCTCCTTCATTCGTTACTTTTATTTTGTATTCTACTGTTACTTTTGTCCCTTCTATTTCTTTTGCTTTTATCTCAACCTTAGCCAATTTTGCATTATCATATTTTATTTCTTTTGTTTGTTTTTTTGTTTGTACTGTTAATTTACTAATTGTTTTATCTAAATGTAAATCAAAAATCTTATTTTTTATTAATCCAATATCAATGTTTGTTATATTACTATTTATTTTTAATACATCTGTTGCCGCAACTTTCATTTTTATTCCATTTAGCTTTATTTCTTGATTTGAAACATCAGAATTATTAGAATCATCAACTCCATTTTTTCTACTTGTTGTTATTCTATAATTGTTTGTATCATACATAAATATTAATACATAATTTCCATTAGATATATTTGTAAAAGAATATTTTCCATCTTGATTAGTTTGTACTTTTTCCTTTACTTTAGTAGGATTTTCCATATCTACTAACATTACTGTTATTCCACTTAGAATTCCTTCAGTACTTTCTCTTTTTCCATCTTCATTTTCGTCTAACCATGCAATTCCTGAAATTTTGTGTGTTTCTCCTTCTGGTTTATCTGGATCAACTGGTTTGTCTGGATCTATTGGCCTATCTGGGTCTATTGGTTTGTCTGGATCTACTGGTTTGTCTGGATCTACTGGTATTTCAGTATCTATGTCATATGGTAATATTGTATGTTTAACAATATTTGATTTTTTTATTCCTATTATAGAATATGTTTCTTCTTTTCCTTCTACTATTTCTGTTTTGTTTGAAGTTATTGTTGCAAAATTTTCTATTTCTGTTTTATCATACACCATTCCTGCTGTTGCTTTTACTTTAATTTTTGCAGTTTCTCCTTCTGGTATAAAACAGAAAATATTAACGTTTGGTAATAAATTCCCTTCTGAATCATATCTTTTATCATCTATTTCTTCTGATTTTTCTGTTTTTTGATATTCCTTTTCTTCTCTTATTTCCCAAGTTTCATATGTTATGCTAATTGGTTCTATTTCTTCTGGTAAATAATCTTCTAATGATATTCCTATTCCTTTATATTCCCCTGTATTATAATTAGAATCACTTGTATTTTTTACATTAATATCATATTCAATAATATCACCATATCTAATTTCTTCTCCTTCTGTTGGTGAACTCATTGTGATACTTGCATTTTTATATTTAAAATCTGCTCTTGTTTCGTTAGCTGTATATGTCTTTCCATCTATTACTATTTTTGAATTTGTAATTAATGTTTTACTTGATTTATCATTATTTTTATCTATTCCTGATTCATCCATGAATCCTGCAAATAAATATGTAAAATCATTTTTTATTTTTAATGTTGCTTTGACTGTATTATCTGTTTCGATTGTTACTCTATCTGAAGGTATGTCTTCAAATTCAGTTCCTTCTGTAAGCCATTTTAATATAAATTCTTCTGGAAATTTTAAATATACTGTTACTTCTTTTCCCTCTTCACCTTGTAAATTAACACCATAATTCCATCTGTTCGTACCATTATCTAATTTAGCATTTACAAAAATTTTAGCATCTGCTTGTTCTATTTTATTATTAATTTCATAATTTTTTATTTTTGTATTTTCTATATATAGACTTATTTCGCTCTTTGTGATTTTCTCATTTTGATCTTCTGGTAAGTTATCTACTTGTACTTCATAAAAAGCAGTTTTTGTTTCTCCTGGATTTATTGTTCCAATTCCAATATCTTTTGTCTTTATTCCTTTATTAAAGTTATATTCATATTTACTCATATAATTATCAAAATCTGCTTCTAATTCTCCATATATTGTTCCTTCTGCTATATTTGCTTCCACTTTTACATTTTCTATTTTTTTGTTTGAAGTGTTTTTTATTTTAACATTATACTTTACAAATTCTCCTTCATATAAAGTATCTCCTTCATTAACTTTTGTTTCTCCTTTTGTTGGTGATACTTCTAATTGAATTTTATCTGTATCTATTATATTTTCAATATTTTCTATTATTTCTTCTTGATTTTGTTCTTTTTTATCTCCTTCTTCTTTTATTTCATCTTTTTGATGTTCTTCTGTTTTATCTATTATTGGTTTTTCTTCTTTATATTTTTCTATTTGTATTTCAATATTTCTGTTCCCAAATTCTTTTTTATTATTTATGTCATATTCATTAGAATATTCCATGTCTATATTGCTAATATCATTTTCAATTTCTTTCTTTAAAATTATAGTTGTAGAAATTTTTATATTAGTAGATAATCCTAATTCGCTTCCTTCATTATATTTAGTTTGACTTCCTTTTAAATTTGCTATAAGACTCAACTTTCCATTTTCATCTTTTTCTATGTATGGTTGTTCTAATTCTAAACCATTTCCATATACCATTGATGTATCTTTTAATATTATTTTTTCTACTTGCTCTGGTAAATTTATTCTTATACTTGGATTTTTAAACATATTTCTTTGAATATTATCTGCATTTAAGTATATATTAAATTCTACTTCATTTTGTTCTTTATTTGTCCATTTTGTATTACTTATATCAAATTTTATATCTGTTTGCGCTTCCTTAATATCTGCAAAATTTTCTGTTTTATTTATAAATGTTGTTTCTTCTTTTTTTTCTTCTTTTACTTCGCCTTCTATTTCTTCTATTATTTTTTCTTCTTTTATTCCTTCTATTTTTGTAATTGTCTTTATTCTTATGTTTTCAGAATCTAACATTGTGCTTTTTATTTCTTTTGTATTTTCTATTTCTAAAATTCCTTCTTTCAAAATGTTGCTAGTTTTTATTGTTAATGTTCCCATATCTTCTGGATAATTTATTGTTATTGTTCCATTTTCTTCAAAATTAGAATTTTTATCAATAGTAAATATTATATTGTTGTTTTTATCTAAAATCTCAACTTTTCCTTCTTCTCCTAAAATTTGAATTATATTGTCTTTTAGGAATTTTGTACTTTTATATACTAAATTGTTTTTATTTGCTAATTCTCTTACATTTTCTTCATCTTCATTTTTATAAACCTTTAAAAAACTATTGTCCTCTGTTAATGTTAATTTTTCTTGTGCTTCCTTTTTGCTAATTACTATTTCTTCTTTTTCTTTGTATACTGTTGCATACTCTGTTTTATTTATTATATTTGATTTGATATTACCATTATATATATCTTCTGTGTTATATTTTATAGATGTCATTTCTCCTATGTTTTCACTAACATTTTCTTCTAATTTTTGCTCACCAACTATTTCTTTGTTTTCCTCTGTATTTAATATCGCTTTAGTTGTTACATCGATATTAATGGCTCTACTTGGTTTTTCTGATGAAAATGTATCATAATAGCAGATAACCATATATTCATCTTTTGCTTTTTCTTGTGGTTTTCCTGAATATATTAGTTCTCCATTTTCGTTTATATTATTAGCTTTTATTCTTACTTTTCCTGTGTTTTTATCATATTCATAATTTGCTTCTTTATTTGCTATTTTACCATTAGTTATTTCTGTTCTTTTTTCAATTACCTTAACTTCACTTGGATATTTTTCTTCTATTTTATTTAAACTAATGATAGTTTCTGTTTCTTTAAAAGGAATATGTTTCTTTTTTTCTCCATAGCCAATTTCTGTATTAATCTTAAATTGCACTATAGTTCCTTTATCTTTTTCTGATATATCATAGTTGATATATTTTTCTAGATCTATTCCTACATTTAATCTCATATCTGTTTTTGTTTCTTCTGCTTGTACAGTTCTTATTGAAAATATTAATATGAGTGTAGAAATTACACATAAAATTAAAGTTATTATTGCTTTTTTTGATTTTGTTTTCATATTTCCTCCTAAAATAACTAATTTAGACATATTGCCTTATATATATATTAATATATGTATATATTCTTTTCAATATAGTTATTTTGGTAGACTTTGCCTATACTTGTTTTAGCTTTAGGGATACTTTTCTTAGACATTTTTCTATTTTTTATTACTTTTTTATTACTTTTTTGTTACCTTTTTATTACCTTTTTCATCTTTTAAATAGTTTTATGCGAATAATTTCATTTCCTAGGGATTCTAATATTTTATGTTTTTTATTTTTTGATAATAAATTATTACATTTTTGAAATTAAATTTTAATATCTAATTTAGTTTTACTTTTTCTTGTAAAACTTTAAATTTTTCTATGGCTAATTATAAAAATAAGACTGTACCTAGTATTTCTAGATCAGTCTTTTTTTATTTTTTTATTGAATTATATTTTCTTGCTTATTTTCATTTTGAGTATTTGTCTCTACTTTATTTTGAGTTTTATTGTCATTACTTTCTTCTTTGTTCTCTACGGGTTTATTTTCTTGAACTGTTGTTTTTGCTTTTCCCCTTCTAATAATTTTTTGCATTGCACTATAGGTATCCTTAGATAATAATTGTGATGATATTACTTTTCCGTTTTTCATTTTTGTCATATATGTTTGTGTTACTAAACCATTTGCACCTTTTTGTTTTACTACTTCTTGCCCTGGTTGTAAACTTGCATCTTCTACATACTTTGTTGTAAATGGTATTGTAGATATTGTATTTGTTTTAAATGTGTATGTATATTCTCTTTCTTCTTCTTTTATTCCAAAAATTGATATTGTTGCAATTCCACTTACAGATGATGCTTTTAATTTTATTGGATATTTTCTAGTATTCTTAAATTTGAAATCAGTTAATCCATATACAACTGTTGCATCTCTTCCAGCTCCTACATAAGATGTTACAAATTGATGATTTCTTCTTTCTACGATTTCCATATCTGCCATTAGTGCTGCATTATATAGTGTTGAAGATATTTGACATATTCCTCCTCCTATACCATCTACTACTTCTCCATTTTCATATACTTTTGCATTTTTGTATCCTGTTGCTGTACTTCTTGGCCCTAAAGTTGCATTATACGAAAATGTCTCTCCTGGCATTATTACTTTTCCGTCTAATTTTTTACAAGCAAGTATTAAGTTTGTTGTTCTATCTTTGTCACTTGCATCATATCTAGTTTTAAAAGTTGATAATTGATCTGGAAATGCTTCTGGTCCTATTTGATCTATTGTTACTTTTGGTTTTGTTATTTTTAATTGTATTACATATTCTTCTTTATTTTCTGTTTCTATCATCTTTTTAGCAGCTTCTACATCAAAATCCACACCTTCTACTTCTGGATATACTGTAAATGGATTTTTTGTATAATATGCATCTTTTGCTTCTTTATATACTTCACTATGTATTTTATCAATATCAATAGGTGTAGGTGATTTATTTGTTGTTGGAATTTCTATATATTCTTCTGTTTTATTTATATTATTTAAAGTATTTTTTACTTTATTTAATAATGTATCTGTATCAATAACTATTCCATCTTTTCCTTTTGTTATAATTAACTTGTTTCCTTCTATAGTATAACTTGATTCTAACATTATTCCTGGTAAATTTTGTCCCATATCATTTATTGTTTGCTTTGTTACTTCTTCATTTAATGTCATATTTACATTTATATCTTTTTTCTGTATTAATGTACTTAAAATCTTGTAATTATTTACGAAGATATTTCCATCTTTTCCTAGTAAATATGCTTCATTTACTGCATTTTCAATATCATATTTTACTTCCATAAGTGTTGGATTTAGTTCTGATTCATATTCACCATATTTTAATTTTAAATCTTTTTCCAATTTCTCAGAATATATTGTTTCCAATTTTGCCATTGCCTCTTCTTTTGTTAACCCTGAAACTTCTATTCCTTTTATTGTAACACCACTTATTATTTTTTCATTGTTTATATTTATAAATGCGAATATTGTAGAGAAAATTGCCATTAATATTACTAAAATTAAACTTATTATTATTGCCTTTTTTCTTTTTTTACGTTTTTTTATAGTTTGTTCTTTTTGGTCTTGCATTTTTTCAAATTCAGATTTAGCTTTTTTATTGTCTTCTATTTTTTTGAACTTGCTTTCTCTATCTTTATTTTTTTCTTCTTTATCTTTTTTCTCTTTTTTGCTTTCTTTTTTTAAGTTCTTTTCTTTTTTGTTTTCATGCTTTTTTTCGTTTTCTTTTTTTTCTTTTGAATCTTTTACTTTGTTTTCTTCTACCATTTCTTTTTTCTTTTCATTATTTTTTTCTTCTATTACATTAGATTCATTAGTAATTTCTTTTTTATCTATGTTTTTTTCTTCTTCCATTGTTTTTTCTTTCATTCAATCTACCCCTTTAAATATTCTAATTAAATAGTACCATATTCTATTTTTTTTGACAATATTTTTAAAAAATAATTTGTTTTTATATGCTGTTTTTTCGCTACAAATTAGTGTTTAATACTATATAAAAATTACTTATTTTTATATTTTATACATTATTTACTATTCCCATATTCAATAATATTCATTTACTATTTTTAAATACCATATATTTTTTCTTCTTTTTTTGTGATTTTTGTTACAAATAAGTTACAATTTAATTACATTTTTGTTATTTTGTTTGTTTTTATAAAAAATGCTTGAAGATTGTAAAATTTAATATTATAATAGTTGTAGCAAAAGATAAACGAGGAGAGAATATCTATGGAATTAACAAAGAATATTTTTTTTAATACAGATAAATTAGTTGAAAATAGTAAAGTTAAAATTTCATATACAGGTAAATTTTTTCAAGATGCTTCTGAAGAAGTTTTTATTCATTATGGTTTTGGAATAAATTGGGATAATATAAATGATATAAAAATGGAAAAAACAGATTTAGGATTTCAAGCTGAAATTCAATTAGGTGAAGGGGAATCTTTTAATTTCTGTTTTAGAAATGGAAATAATGAGTGGGATAATAATGAAGGACAAAATTATATTTTTAATTTGGAAAAATTACCTACTGAATTATTAGTTTTAGATAATGAATCTAATTCTTTATCTTCTCCTAGAAAATTAAGAAAAGCTTATTTATGGAGTAAAAAAATTCGTTTAGCTGTATATAAAATTATTACATATTTACCAAAAATTATTTCTGGTAATTATAAAAAGAAAAATGTTAAAACTGAGGAAAATTAGTATAAATAAATTCTATAATAAAAGAAAAACTAAAAGTAGCAAAAGTCTGCTTTTAGTTTTTCTTTTTAAGTTATAATCCAACCTCCATTAATTGAAATAACTTGTCCAGTTGTAAAACTATCCTCTATTAGCCAATTGACACATTTGGCAATATCTTCTACTTTTCCAATTTTCTGAAGAGGTGTTTCTTCTTTTATATAATTTATTTCTTCTTTTGTTAATTCTTTATTCATATCTGTATCTATTAAACCTGGTGCAATAGAGTTTACTCTTATATTTGAAGGTCCTACTTCTTTGGCTAATGCTTTTGTTAATCCATCAAGTCCTGCTTTGGTTATTGAATACATAATTTCTTGTGAAGCTCCTACTATTCCCCATATTGACGATATATTTATTATATTTCCTTCTTTATTATGTATCATATTTGGTAAAACTTCTTGGCACATGCAAAATGCTGAATATAAATTTGTATTAATTAAATTATTCCAATCATCATCTGTTACTTCTGTTATTAATTGGCATTTATCTATTCCTGCATTATTAATTAAAATATCAATTTTTTTATATTTTTCGAGTACAAAGTTTACTAATTTTTTGCATTCTTCTCTTTTTGATACATCTGCTTTTAAAATGTCAATTTCAATATTTTCATTTTTTAATTCTTCCCTTAAAGCTTCTGCTTCTTTTTGTGATTTATTGTAATTTGCTATTACTTTTAATCCATTTTGTGCTAATGTTTTTGCAATTTCTCTTCCTATTCCTCTTGATGCTCCTGTTATTATTACAACTTTGTTCATCTCTTTTATTCCTTTACTTTTATTTTTATTTATTCCAGTTTTAAATGTTTATTTATTATTCTGTTTTAATTTGGTCTAATTCGCCAAAATTAAAACTAGCATTATGCAGTTGTTTAATATAATCATTTTCGTAATTTTCTTATTCCATAAAAAAAGCCATTAATTAAGAGTTTTCTCAAAACTAATGACCTTTATTATGGAGCCACTTATCCGATTCGAACGGATGACCCTCGCATTACAAGTGCGATGCTCTGGCCAACTGAGCTAAAGTGGCAAAATTGGTGACCCCTACGGGAATCGAACCCATGTCTCCGCCGTGAAAGGGCGGTGTCTTAACCGCTTGACCAAGGGGCCTAATATACAAAGAACTAAATAAGCTCTCGTTTATTTAGTTCTTTTGGTGAGCTATCCGCGACTCGAACGCGGGACAACTTGATTAAAAGTCAAGTGCTCTACCACCTGAGCTAATAGCCCATTTCTTTGTTGCATTCGTAATGCTTATTTATATT
>OLOF01000440.1_pt1 | contig 19907 bp, 22 predicted proteins | sample 1643121 | NCBI WGS metagenome assembly OLOF01 (sample SAMEA3136677, study PRJEB25190) | human gut metagenome | biome: human gut; feature: human-associated habitat; material: faeces | place: Austria | collected 2013
ATATGTCATAATAATCTTGTGAATATTCTAAATCTCTAGGCATAATTGGTGGTCTTGGTCCTCCTCCACCTGGACCTCCTGGAAAACCTGGAAATGGTGGTCTGTGATGTGGTGGTCTTGGTGGCCTAGGTGGTTTTATATTTGGTCGGTTTAACAATTCTCTAATTATTAGAATTTTAATTAAATCTCTTAAATTGTTGTTTGTAATCCTTCTTGTTTCTGTATTTCTTGTATTATTCATAGATTGTTCACTTAGATTTTCTTTGCTATTTACAACTTCTTTTTGGTTTCTATTACTTGCATTTTCTGGAGTCTTTGTTCTTACTGCATTTTCTAGATTGATATTTATATTTATTTGATTATTATCTTCTATTGCATAATAAATTTCATTTGTGATTTTATCTATTTCTTCCTCTGTATTTAAGTTAAAATTATCATTACAAGCTTTTTTTACCATTGGATATATAATTTTATATATTTCTGGATAACATTGCTCTATTTGGCTTTTTGGTACTTGTGAATTAGTATAACTATTTTCTTCCATATTCATATTGCAAGAATAGCAGTTGTTATTTGTATTATTTGGATATCCAATTATATTTCTTATGTATTCTTCATAAATATTATTATACAAATTTATACCTCCTTTTTTGTTTTATATACAATATGATTTATGTCTTGCATTGGTGAATAAATTTCACTTTTTATAAAATTTATGTTATAATATAAATAATTTAGTTGGTTACTTATATTCTTATATGGAGGTACAATATGAAAACAAATACTTTAAGTGCAAATTTTGACTCCCTAGTTCGGAAATGGGAAAATGCTTGTTTAGTAGATTCTGATATAAAAACAAAAATCAGTATTGCTAACGAAATATGTTACTTTTATGAAAATAATTTAACTAATATTCATTTTTTACAAAAAGATTTAAAAGTAATTGAAGAAATTAAAATGTTTTTATTTCTTAATAATAAGTAACCTGTAAGTAAAGAGAGCTCGCTATTTGAGCTCTCTAATATTTTTGCATAAGTTTTAATTCTATATATTCTTTTTTATTAATATAATTATATACTTTCAATTTTTTACCAATTAATAGTACTTTAGCTAAAATTAAAATTTTATATCTATTTTATCCTTAATTTTATTTTATATTGTAATTTCTTTTTAAATAATTTTAATTAATCTTTTTTACTAATTCTTTAAATTGATTTCCTCTATCTGCAAAATTTTTAAACATATCAAAACTAGCACTTGCTGGTGAAAATAAAACAACTTGACCTGGTTTAGCTACTTTTTTTGCAAGTTTTATAGTTTCTTCTAAACTTTCACACATGTGAATATCTATCTCTTTATTTTCTTTTTCCAATTCTAATTTTACTGCATCAAAAATTTTACCTGAAGTTTGCCCTATTAATATTAATGATTTTACTTTTTCTATTATAGGTTTTGCAAGTGGTGTGTAATCTAAGTTTTTGTCATATCCTCCTGCTATCAATATTATATCTTCCTTAAAAGCATTTATTCCTGATAAAGTTCTAGAAGGTGATGAACTTGCAGAGTCATTATACCATTTCACTCCATCTACTTCTCTTATAAATTCTATCCTATGTTCAACTGGTTTAAATTCTTTAATAGCATCTACTGCTATATCCATATCAACTAATGATGATGTCGCAGCAATTGCTGTTGCAATATTTTGGTAGTTATGATTTCCTCTTAAAATCACATCCTCTACATTTAAAATATGTTTTCTTATTTTATCTTCGCATTCTTTAATTACATCTTCATCTACTATATATCCATTATCCAATTTATTTTTACTACTAAAGAAAATAACTTTTCCATTTGCTTCCTTTTCGCAATTTCTTGTTATTTCATTGTCATAATTTAATACTAAAACACCTTTCTCATCTTGATATTTAAAAATATTTTTCTTTGCTTCTATATATTCTTCATAGTCTTTATGAATATTTAAGTGATTTGGTGTTATATTAGTAATAACTGCAATATCTGGACTTATTTCCATTCCCATTAATTGAAAACTACTTAATTCTAAAACAAGAATATCCTCGGGTTTCATATCTGATAATTTCGTAAATAATGGTGTACCAATATTACCACCTAAAAATGTATTATATCCAGCTTTTTTTAAAATTGCATTAATTAAGCTTGTTGTTGTTGTTTTTCCATCACTACCAGTAACTCCAACAATTTTGCAAGGACACATTTTCATTAATAATTCTACTTCTGTTGTTACGATTGCACCATTATTAGCTTCATCTACTAATTCTTTTCTAGTTGGTAAACAACTTGGAGATCTAAAAATTACATTAAAACCTTTTAAATTTTTTAAAGCATCTTCTCCAAAATGAAAACCAAATCCATATGTAGTTATTTTATCCATTATATCTTTAGATATACTATCAATATCACGTTCATCAAAAACTGTTACATTAGCTTTTTTTTCATATAAATATTCCATAAGTGGCAAATTACTTACACCCAATCCAACAATTGCTACTTTTCTAAATCTTATATAATCATTAAATTCATTTAATTTTTCATTAATATATTCCATTATAACTTTCGTTCCTTTCTCAGTTTTTATAAGACATATATTTATAAAATGCCATGTTCTTTAACCTAAATACTTTTTATAATATATTATATATCACAATTTATAAATTTGTGCAATATCCTCCAAAATCTCAGAATTGTTTATTTTTTCGATTATAACTATTTAATATTTTATAAGTGCCTTATTTAATGTTTAGTTAATTTATTTAATAGAAATATTTTTTCAGATGTATATTTTAAAATTTTTTAGGCAAACTATTATTAGTATTTTGAATGGAGGTGCTTTTAATGGCAAAGAAAAATAAAGAAAATAAGAATAATAAAAATAATTCAAATAATCAAAATAATGAAAGACAAAACAACAATAATAACAAATAATTAAATTTATATTATCTTAATAATTAAATAGAAAAACTATATCCCATAAGTAACTTTTACAGCTTGGTGATATAGTTTTTTTATTTAAATATTTTCTTTTATCTCATTAAGCAAATGAATATATCTGTTATCTCATATATTTTATTATCTTGCTTTATTGTTTATATATTATATTTTTCTCTTTTTTCATAAGCAGTATGTAATAATTCTTCTGCTAGTTCACTTCCTGGTTTACCTAAAAATTCTTTATATATTTTTTTCATTACTGGATTTTCATGAGATTTCCTAATAACACTTTTTTCATCTATTGAATATAAAGCTTGAGCTCTCAATTTTTTAACATCAACTTCTGCTTGTATTTTTGAGCTTTTTATTGGTTGACCTCCTCCCATGATACATCCTCCTGGACATGCCATTATTTCTACAAATTGATAGTCTGCTTTTCCTCGCTTTATTTCTTCTAAAATTGTTTTTGCATTTGCTAATCCACTTGCTGCAACTACCTTTATTTCTTTTCCAGCAATTTCTATATTTGCTCTTTTTATATTTTGAGTTCCTCTAACTTCCTCAAAATCAATTTGAGGTAAGCTTTCTCCTGTTAATGTATCTTGTGCAGTTCTTAAGGCTGCTTCCATTACTCCTCCTGTAACTCCAAAAATTGCTCCTGCTCCTGTTGCTTCTCCCATTGGATTATCAAACTTACTATCTTCTAATTTATTAAATTCTATATTTGCTTGTTTTATCATTCTAGCTAATTCTCGAGTTGTTATTACATTATCAACATCAAATAATTCTCCTTCTTTCATTTCTTCTCTTTGTCTTTCAAATTTTTTAGCAATACAAGGCATTACTGATACTACATATATTTTTTTAGGATCTATGTTTTCTTTTTTAGCATAATATGTTTTTATTATTGCTCCAAACATTTCATGTGGAGATTTACAACTTGATAAATGTGGTAATAACTCTGGATAGTTCATTTCTATATATTTTACCCATCCTGGGCTACATGAAGTAATCATAGGCAAATTATCATTATTCTTAAATCTATTTATAAATTCGTTTGCTTCTTCCATTATTGTTAAATCAGCACCTGTGTTTGTATCAAATACTTTGTCAAATCCCAATCTTTTTAATGCTGTTACCATTTTGCCAGTTACATTAATTCCTATTTCCATTCCAAATTCTTCTCCAAGAGCTACTCTTACTGCTGGTGCAGTTTGGACAATAACTATACTATCAGGGTCTTTTAATTTTGTCCATACATCATTAATTGTTTCTTTTTCATGTAATGCTCCTGTTGGACATGCTTCTATACATTGACCACAAAACGTGCAATTTACGTCATTTAAACTATGGTCACCTACTGTTGATATACACGATTCAAATCCTCTATTTATGCAGTCTATTGCTCCTATTTTTTGAACATTTTTACATGCTGCTACACATCTTCTACATAATATACATTTATTAAAATCTCTTACTATTGATGGAGATAAGTCATCTATCTCATGTTCTGTTCTTTCTCCTTCAAATTCTACTTGTAAAACATTAAATTTTGTAGCTAAAGATTGTAATTCACAATTACCAGAACGAGTACAAGTTAAGCAATCTTTAGAATGATTAGAAATAATTAAATCTAATATTACATGTCTTGCTTCTAATACATTTGGTGTATGTGTATGTACAACCATTCCTTCTTCAACAGTTTGAATACATGAAGTTGCAAAACCTTTTCTCCCCTCTACTTCTACTATACACATTCTGCAATCTCCAACTTCATTTATTTCTTTTAAAAAACATAAAGTTGGTATGTCGATTCCTGCTTGCTTTGCTGCTTGTAAAATAGTTGTTCCTTTAGGTACTGATATTTTTTGATCATCTATAGTTAAATTAATCATTTTTTCTTCCATTTTATTTCATTCCTTTCTCTTAAGGCTTTTTAAAACTTTTATTACGATATTTTCTTTTAGTTTATAAATTGCTAGGATTTTTATCATTTATGAATTTAATTGATATATTTTCACTATTAATATCTAATATGCAATAAATCTATTTTCAAAACTGAATATATATTAATTTTATATTTTAATATATCTATCAAATTTGTTAATTCCCAATTGCATGGAATGGACATCTTGTTATACAAGTACCACATTTTACACATTTATCTTGATTTATTTTTCTTTTTTCTCGGCCTTCTCCTTCTATTGCATTTACTGGACATGATTTTTGACACAATCCACATGCTTTGCATGCATCCTCATTAATAGTTATTTTTGACATAGATTTACATTCTAGAGCCTTACATGCTTTTTGTATAGCATGTTGTCTAAATTCTTCTCTAAAATATTTTAATGTACTTATTACTGGATTTGGCGCACTTTGACCTAATCCACATATACTTGATTTTTGAATATTAACAGCTAATTTTTCTAATTTATATATATCATACTCTTCGCCTTCTCCACTGCAAAGTCTTTCCAATATTTCTAACATTCTTTTTGTTCCAATTCTACAAGGAGTACATTTTCCACAACTTTCACTTACAGTAAATTCTAAATAAAATTTTGCTAAACATACCATGCATTTAGTATCATCCATTACTATTAATCCACCAGAGCCCATCATAGAGCCTATTTGTTTTAATGACTCATAGTCTATTGGTGTATCTAAATGCTCTTTTGGTATGCATCCCCCTGATGGACCTCCTGTTTGTGCAGCTTTAAAATCTCTTCTGTTTGGAATTCCTCCACCAATATCATATACTATCTCCCTTAATGTTGTTCCCATTGGGACTTCTACTAGACCAATATTATTTACATTTCCACCTAATGCAAAAACTTTTGTTCCTTTTGAATTTTCAGTTCCTATTTTTGAAAACCATTCTGGTCCATTTAAAATTATTTGACTAATATTTGCATATGTTTCTACATTATTAATTAATGTAGGTTTTCCCCATAATCCAGATTGTGCTGGATATGGTGGTTTTACTCTAGGTTGCCCCCTTTTTCCCTCTATGGATTCTAATAATGCAGTTTCTTCTCCACATACAAAAGCTCCTGCACCTAATCTTATTTCTATATCAAAATCAAATCCACTATCAAAAATATTCTTACCTAATATTCCATAATCTTTAGCCTGCTTTATTGCTATTTTTAATCTTTTTACTGCTATTGGATATTCTGCTCTAACATAAATATACCCTTTACTTGCACCAATTGCATATGCTGCTATTGCCATTGCTTCTAATACTGTGTGTGGATCTCCTTCTAATATACTTCTGTCCATAAAAGCACCTGGGTCACCTTCATCAGCATTACATACAACATATTTTTGTTCTCCTTCTGATTCTTTTGTAAGCCCCCATTTCTTACCAGTTGGGAAACCTGCTCCACCTCTACCTCTAAGTCCTGATTTCTTTATTATATCTATTACTTCATCTCCGAGTATATTCTCTCAAAACTCTTTCTAAGGCTTCATACCCTCTGAAAGCTATGTATTCATCAATTTCCTCTGGATTTATTACTCCACAATTTTTTAAAGCTATTCTTTTTTGTTTTTTATAGAAATTAAGTTCATCTAATTTATTCACTTTTTTTCCATCTATATCTTTACATAGTAATCTTTCGACTCTTTTTCCTTCTATAATATGTGTTTGTATAATTTCTTCGCAATCTTCTGGCTTTACCATAGCATAAAATGTATCTTCTGGTCTAATTATAACTATTGGGCCTTTTGCACATAATCCAAAACATCCTGTTTTTATAATTCTTACATTTTCAATATTTTTCTCTTTTAAAATTTTTCTAAATTCTTCTAATATTTCTGGAGATTTAGAAGAAGTACATCCTGTTCCATGACATATTAAAATATGTTTTTCTCTTGTATCTGCATTTGTATTTATTCTTAAATCCAATTCTTTTCTTTTTTCTTCTCTTATTTTATGAAGTTCTTCTAATGTTTTCATTTATGAACTCCTCCTTTTTACTTAGAACATTTGGCTCTTACTTTTTGGTTTTATATACGATTTTTCGCATGCAATAAGTAAAAACACTCTTAAAACTTATACTACTATAATTAGTATATTCTTACTATTTTTCTTATTTACTATTTTCTAAACTATCTAAAACTTCATCTAGTTTTTTTACAGTTGCTTTTCCATAAACCTCTCCATTTACTGTAAACACAGGTGCTAATCCACAAGCACCAACACATCTTGTTTCTTCTATTGAAAATAGGCCATCTTTAGTCGTTTCTCCTGGTTCTATTTTTAGTTTTTCTTTTAATCTATCCATTATTCTTTGTGAACCTTTTACATAACAAGCTGTCCCTAAACATACTGCTATATTATATTTTCCTTTTGGTTTTAATGTAAATCTTGAATAAAAAGTTATAACTCCATATATTTCTGCCATTGGTACATTTAAAAATTCTGATAAATCTCTTTGTGCTTTTTCTGGTATATAACCATAATGCTCTTGTACTTCATTTAACATTTGTATTAAATTGTCTTTTACTGGCAAATATTCATTAAATAACTCTTCCATAAATTTATCTTTTTGATTACAGTTACAATTGCAAATATTTTTATTATTTTCTATGTCTTCCTTCATTTTTTACCTCCTAATTTAATATTATTAAATAATTATTTAGATTATATCAAACACAAAAATTTTATACAATATTTTTTAAAATTATATTGACTTTTTTGTAGAAAAATGTAAAAATCTAAGTATAAAAAATAAAGGAGGGGATTTTATATGTATAGCAGTTATTATACTAATTATCCTAGCTATTATGATGGTTATGGTGCAGGAGTTTCTGATGCTACACTTTATGCTACATTAGGTACAGCTTTAGGTGCATTCTTTGGAGTATTTTTACTTTTAACTTTAGCTATTTTAATAATTCAAATTATTGCATGTTGGAAATTGTTTACCAAAGCTGGCGAACAAGGTTGGAAATCTATTATTCCTATTTATAATGTTATAACATTATTTAAAATTTCAGGGCTTTCACCATGGATTGTTTGTGCTTATTTATTAGGTTTTATTCCTGTTGTTGGAGGTCTTATTATTCTAGGTATAGGAATATATCAATCTTATAATTTAGCTAAATCATTTGGAAAAGGTACTGGTTTTACAGTTGGATTAGTGTTATTACCTTCTATTTTCTATATGATATTAGCATTTAGTAAAGATGAATATATCGGACCTGGTGGAAATGTTAGAAATGACTTTTCATCTAAAGAAAAAGATGCTGATGTAGTTGAAGTTATTGATAATAATGATAATTAAAATAATCGTTTTTTATGAATAAAACTAAAATAAAAGAGAAATTTATATTGTGAATTATTAATCACTAAAATTACTCTTTTATTTTTTGTTTTAAGTTATTTTATATAAATTTATATATTTTTTCTTAATTTCCAACATACATTAAAAATCTTAATTATTTAATATTTTTCCATTCATTTTCTCTAAATCCTGTATATATTTCTTTATCTGTTACTAGCAAAGGTCTTTTTATTAACATTCCATCTGACGCTAATAGTTTTATTTTTTCTTCTAATGTCATTTCATTTAGTTTTTCTTTTAAATTTAATTCTTTATATCTTAAACCACTAGTGTTAAAAAATTTCTTTACTTCTTTTCCACTTCTTTCTATCCATTCCTTTAATTCTTGGGAAGTTGGTGTTTCTTCTATGATATTCCTTTCTGCAAAAGATATATTGTTGTTTTCTAACCATTTTTTAGCTTTTTGGCATGTAGAACATTTTGGATAATGTATAAATAAATTCATTATAGTACCTCCTTCATATTTTATTTTTATATGTTATCATTTTATTTTTTTATTTTCAATGTTTTAAGCAAATTATGACATCTTTTTCAAATCTTTTGTACTATACTATTTTTAGTTAAATTTAATCTCTTTTCTACTATATCAAAAATAATCTAAATTCAAGGAGGACTCTAAAATGATTTTTTCAAGATATTTGTATAGTAAAGTAAATGAAACAAAAAACAATTTTATTTCAATTTGGCTTAATGACAATGATATTAAGTTTCTAGATAAAAATAATATTGAATATTCAAAACTAGAAAATCATATGTATTTGGTGAATTGTTCTCAAATCAAACAAAAATTTTATGCTAGTTAAATAACTTTGTTAATATAGTAGAAAATATAGCATTATAATTTAATGTTTGCTTATTTTAAGAGTTTTATAACTTTGTTTTAGTATGAGAAAAGTAGCAAAATTAATGAATTAAACTTATTGGAAGTACTTTTAAAATTCCTCTAGTTATAATTTATTAGACAAAAAAAGTTCTACTTTCAGTATAAAAACAACTGATTATAGAACTCTTAACATATAATTATTGTAATACATTCTTAATATTGTAATGATTAATTTAAGTATTATATATACTACTCACTTTATTCTAATATAACTTAATGCTACTATTAGTTATTTTCTATTTTTGTCAATGAAATTTTGATAATCATTCATAATTTTATGTGCTCTTTCTTTCATTTCTTCTGCTCTTTTCCACATATCTATGTCTTTATTAGGATATATTGGATCTAATATTACTGCATGTATACATTTCTTTTTTTTATACAGTTTATAAATTCCTTTTGGTTCTTTTAATACATACAAAATAGGTACTATTGGAACCTCTGCTTTTGCTGCTATTTTGAATGCACCATTTTTAAATTTTCTAATTTTTTCATAATATGGCCATAATGCTCCTTCTGGATACATATGTATTGTTTTTTCATTTTTTAAAGCTTTATTAATTTCTTCTAAAAATTTTTCTTTTTGACTTACTTTTGATGGTATTGGTATTGCATATAATATTCTTATTAAATGTCTTACTACTGGTATTTTAAAATTACTAGATAATGTAGGAAAATATACTCTATTAGGAAAATTTATTATTCCATTCATTGTGCAATCTAATGGATGTATATGATTCGAAATTGTTACTTTTCCACCTTTAATTTCTTTTAATTTTTCTTTATTTTCAATTTTAAAGCCTAAAAAAACTTTATTGAAAACATATAATATTGGATATATCACTAAGGTTAAAAAACTTGATATCATATTAAATACCCAATTATGGCATATATATTTATAATTATCTTTAATCTTAAAATTGAAAGGTTCCCACATATGAAATATTTGAGTATCATCTTCTAATTCTTCATTTGATAATTCTTTCACTTCTTCTCTCATCAATTTCTTCTTTAAACATCTCCTCTATTTTTTCTATGCTATTTTCTATTCTATATTTTTCTGCTTGATCTGCATATATTTTTTCCATGTTTTTTCTTTCTTGTTCATTATCTAACCAATAATCAATTTTGTTTGCTAAGTCGTTACTATTTCCTGCTTCAAATAAGCTTCTTTCATCTATTGCAAATTGAGTTGTAGCTGATTTATTGCTATTTGCTATTATAGGCACTAAACCTGTTGCAAATGCCTCAATACATGATATAGCTTCTATTTCCGCATCTGCTGTATGGACATATAGAGATGTAAAGGATAATATATTTTTTAGTTCTTCCTTTTTATAAAATTCAAAAATAGGCTCATTTTTTAATGCTTTTCCTAATTTTACATATCCTCTTTTTTTAGGTCCTTTTCCTGCAAAAATTAATTGAATTTTCTCACTATATTTAGATTTTTTTACTGCTTCTATTAATAAATCTTGCCTTTTTTCTTCTGACAATCTCCCTACCATTGTGATAATAATTTTTTCTTTAAATTCTTCTGGTTTCTCTGTTTTGTTGTATTTAAAATCTTTTTCTATTCCATTTGATATAACATGTAATTTAGCATTATATCCATGTTCTTTTAGTTGGTTTGCAATAAAATTACTAGGACAATGTATATGTGTAAAGTTATTATAAAATCTATCTCTAAATAACTCATAAATCTTATTATTTATTGTTTCATTATTTCCAAGTTTTAAAGTAGATGTTATATTTTCAGGTTGTACGTGAAAAGCTGCTGTCATTGGTTTATTCAACTTTTGAGCAATTTTCATACCTTCTATTGATAGTTTAAATGGCATATAAAAATGAACTATATCTGCTTCTTTTATTGCTTTTTCTAATATTTCCTTATCTGCTTTAGCAAAAGTCATTCCTTGTGATTTTATTATTTGCTTTGCAATAGGTATTAATTTAACTTCTTTTAGTACATATTTATCTACTTCTTTTTCCCCTGTGCTTAATACTTTTACTGTATTTCCATTTTTTCTTAAATATTTTACAAATCTTCTTGCTGAAATTGTTGTTCCATTATTTGCTCCATCATATTGGTCTATTACTATTAATATTTTCATAGTTCACTATAATATACTATCTTTGTATATTATCTTCTCTCCTTAATATAAGATATTTAGGTTTTTTGGATATGCCTATAAACCATATTTTACGATAATAATTTTTCTAATTCCTTTATCTTATCTCTCAATTCAGCTGCTTTTTCAAATTCCATATCTGCTGCAAATTTTAACATTTCATCTGTTAATTTTGCTATTGTTTCTTTTATATCGTCTTCTTTTTCTAATTTATATTCTACACCGATATCTTCTGCATCTGTTACTTTTATTGTATCTCTTACTGATTTAGTTATAGTTTTCGGTGTTATGTTATGTTCTTTGTTGTACTCTTCTTGTATTTTTCTTCTTCTATTTGTTTCACTAATTGCTTTTTCCATACTATCAGTTAGCTCATCTGCATACATTATAACTGTTCCATCGGTATTTCTTGCAGCACGACCTATTGTTTGAATTAATGACCTCTCTGAACGCAAGAAGCCCTCTTTATCAGCATCTAATATTGCGACTAATGATACTTCTGGAATATCTAAGCCTTCTCTTAATAGGTTTATTCCAACTAAAACATCAAACTCTCCTAGTCTCAAATTTCTTATTATTTCCATTCTTTCTAAAGTTTTTGTTTCTGAATGCATATAATTTACTTTAATATTTACGCTTTTTAAATATTCTGTTAAATCTTCAGCCATTTTTTTAGTTAATGTTGTAACTAAAACTCTTTCTTTCTTTTCTATTCTTATTCTTATTTGTTCTATTAAATCATCTATTTGATTTGTTACAGGTTTAACTTCTATTTTTGGATCTAATAAGCCTGTTGGTCTAATAATTTGTTCTACTACATTTTCTTTGCTATGTTCTTTTTCGTAATCTCCTGGTGTAGCACTAACAAATACTACTTGATTTAGTCTATCTTCAAATTCTTCAAATTTTAATGGTCTATTGTCAAATGCTGATGGTAATCTAAATCCATAATTTATTAATGATTCTTTTCTAGAATGGTCTCCATTATACATTGCTCTAACTTGTGGAATTGTTGCATGAGATTCATCTATTAATAATAAAAAGTCTTTTGGAAAATAGTCAAAAAGAGTATATGGTGGACTTCCCTGTTTTCTTCCACTTATATGTCTTGAATAATTTTCTATTCCAGAACAAAATCCTGTTTCTTTCATCATTTCTATATCAAAGTTTGTTCTTTCTTCTATTCTTTGAGCTTCTATTAATTTATCATTTTCCTTGAAATATTTTACTCTTTCTTCTAATTCTTCTTCAATAGTAACTATGGCTTTTTCCATCTTGTTTTTTGTTGTTACATAATGAGATGCTGGTGAAATTAAAATATGCCTTCTACTCCCTATTGCTTTACCTGTTAATGGATTTATTTCTGTTATTTTTTCAATTTCATCTCCCCAAAATTCTACTCTAATTGCTGACTCTGATTTGTCTGATGGATATATTTCTACAATATCTCCTTTTGCTCTAAAAACTCCTCTTTTAAAATCTATTTCGTTTCTTGTATATTGCATTGTAATTAGTTTTTTTAATACTTCATCTCTACCTTTTTGCATTCCTGGTCTTAGTGATAGCATCATTTCTTGGTAGTCTTCTGGGTCTCCTAATCCATATATACACGATACTGAGGCTATTATTATTACATCTCTTGTTTCAAATAATGATAATGTTGCTGAATGTCTTAGTTTATCTATTTCATCATTTACTGAAGAGTCTTTTTCTATATACGTATCTGATGATGGAATATAGCTTTCTGGTTGATAATAGTCATAATATGAAACGAAGTACTCCACATTGTTCTCTGGAAAAAACTCTTTAAACTCAGAGTATAGTTGTCCAGCTAATGTCTTGTTATGTGCTAATACCAATGTTGGCTTCTGTACTTGCTGTATTATATTAGCCATCGTAAAAGTCTTGCCTGAACCCGTAACACCTAGAAGTGTCTGGAATTTCTTTCCTTCTTCTATTCCTTTTGATAAGTATTCTATTGCTTTTGGTTGGTCGCCTGTTGGCTTATAATCTGATACTAATTTGAACATAAGCTCTCCCCATTCTTTCTTCATTTTTTTAGCAATATTTTATATAAAAATACTTTACACGATTTTTTCTTTAGGTCACCTATTTTAGGCTTTTCTAACAAAATAACACAAATCAATGCAATGTACTATTCTCTAAGAAATTATAGCACAACACAAAATAAAAAACAAGATGGCTAAAAAATGCTATCTTGTTAAGTTGGTGTAAAGATTTTCACGACATTTTTTTGCTTTCACTAAATTTTTAGCTTTCATAATAATACCTTACTTTAAATTATCTGTCCTACTTATTGTAATTTGTCGCTTAGGTTACCTTTCAAAATCTTCTATTTCATAAACATTATCTTCACAAAAAATTGATATAATTGTATTTAATGGAATATCCTTTTCTCTATTAATATTAATTTTATTTTCTTTTTTTAATTTCTGCCTTATATAATGCAATAGTTTTACTTTATCAGCTGATATATTTTGAAAACCAGGGTAATTTATGTTAATTACCTGTTTTGCAAACTCATTGTTAATTTTTTTGGCAAATTCAATCATCTCTATCTTTTTAGCAGTTGAAGTTCTTAAGAAGTTGGAATTCAAATTACTTCCAGAAACAAATCTAGTTCTATCTAGTGCATCAGCATCTTTTAATATGGCTGAAATTTGTTTTACTTTTTCATATTCACCTACATTAACACCATATTTATTACATATATCTTTTAATTTTATTTCATCTATTTGTCCAGGAATATGTTCCTCCTCAACATGATATTCAATAGTTGACTGAATCATCCCTATTTCACTCCTCACAATTCCATATGGATTGTTAACATTTTGTCTAAAATATTCTCCAGCAGTTTTTGCACTTTCTAATCCGTGTATTCCATTATCCCTATCTTTTATTCGACCACAATCATGAAAAGCCGCAGAAACCAATAATATTTTTGTTTGATTTTCATCTATATTTTCATTTTGAGCAATAATTTGTGAAAATAATAAAACCTTTTGAATATGAATAAGTTTATGCTGTTTTCCTAGTTCTGGAGTATATTTTTTATAAACATCACTATTTGAAATTATTTCTAATATTTTAAAAAATTGATTTTGTCCATAACTAATTGTGGTATTTATATTACTGGAATTCATTTTTAATTTTCTCCCTCATTATATTTTACTAATTTAATAGCACTCTCTAATGTTTTCGTACAGCACAACTTTCCATGAACATCAACATATATTAAATCATCTATTTCAGTTAATTTTCTAGAAATATTTATGTCAGTAGCCTGCGTAATTTCATCTTTAAACTTACAACAATCTATTAAAGTCCTAATATCATATCCTTCTCTTCTTGACTTAAATATAATATATTTAACATTTTCATTTTTGTTATATTTCATAGCTTTCCTATATGGCATTTCCATTTCAAATATTAAATAACTCTTCTTACATTTTTCTATTTTTTCTAAAATTATTTCTATAGCTTCAACTTCAGCAATGGCATGTTTAATATACACTTTCCAAAATCCATCTGCTAATTTTAATGCATTTATAAATGCTTCATCTTCTGATATATTTTCATTCCATTCAGGATTACACAATTTTAAAAAATCTGGTGATATTTTGTTTTCCAAATACTCAGTTTGCATATTATCTGTTGCATCAATATATTGGATTAATTCTTTGTCAATATAGTCAAAAGTTTTATCTATACTTTTGACTTCTAATTTTTTCAAATATTCTCTTCCAAATCTTTTCCATAACAATCCTATTGATGAATAATAAATTCCATTATTTCTTTGACCATTTCTACTCTTTTGATGATGATCAAATTCTCCGCAACCCAATATCATATATCAATTTATTTTCTAAATTCAGATTATTATCTATAGTTGAAATTCTTAATAATATAACATTTTTTTTAAGTTTACTAAGAAAAATTGTAGATATAACATCATCTACATGAAATTTACCTGAATGTGTTACACAATTTGCTTCTTCTATTTTTCCGAGTTAATTTAATATTTTTATATTGATTTGTTTCCATATTTACATTTCCTCCAATATACATTATTATTAATAAAAATTTTAAATTTTTATCTTTCAAAATCTTCTACTACTCTTAACTTATTATTTTTCGGAATATCATTAGATTCTTTTTTTAATCGTGGTAGTATAGGTGATAAGTCAACAAAAGATAATTTTTCTGGTAAAACTATTTTTTTACAACAACAATTCTTTATTGGATTTACAGTACCTGTAATAATATCATTAAATAATTCATTACTTCCATCATCACTTAGATATTGCTGAATTGAAATATCTTCATTAATTCCTACTTCACTTACTGGAATAAATATTAAGCAAGGCGTTGTATCCTTATATTTATCCCAATTTTTTTTAAAAAACATTAGTACTTCTTTTTTATCTTCTAAATTCATATTTTCATTTTTTACAAGCCAAAGAACAGCTTTTAATGACTTTTTATAATCTCTAATTTCATATCCATTTCTTTCTTCTTCTGGAATATCTGTAAAATATACATAACTTTTTCCACACAAATAATTAAACCATTGAGGTGAATTAGCATATCCTGTAGAATGAATTGGCAACCCATCAAAAAACCATCCTGTTTTATTATCTTTTATATCCGTAGCTCCATGTCCTAAAGGACTATATTCACTATGAGGATTATATTTTCTATACAATGCTTCTATTTTTAGGAGTTCTTGTTGTTGCTCAAAATCAACATCATTATCTCTTAATCCATTTGCTATTTTATTCTTAACAGATAAACTGTTGGCAGCATGAAATACATATCCATTTTTTTTAAAATTATCAAATGCAAATTGGATTATTTCTTCTTTTTGTTTTGCTATTTCTTGTTCTGGGATTTCAATTTTTTTCGCAATTTGCTTTTTTATAAAATCAATCTGAGCACCTTTGTCCTGTAATAACATATATTGATCTATATTTTCAGCATTTCTAAATAAGATACAATATCCAATAAATCTAGAAAATTCCATCTGTATTTTTTTTATTTCAGAATAATTTTTATTTTGTGAATGTGTACATAATCTTCTTACCGTTTGATTATTTAATCCATTATTTACTATTATTCCCATATTATTATTTTGATTGATACTATATAAAATTTTGTTATTATCCAATTACATACTAACCTCTTTCATTTATATTTTTATAGTGGACAATGAAATTCATTCGTTGTCCACTATAACACTAATGTAAGCTATCAAAATATTTTTCCAACCAATTAGTCATTATAAGCGTTCTTGCATTTTTCCGTTGAGCACTCATATCAGCATTAATTATATATTGATCATCTGATTTTCTGAAATTATTATCATTTATTGCTCTTCTAACACTTCGTAATGAATAATAAATATCGTAAAAAATCCACTTATCAACCAATTTTTCTGGAAGCGCTTTAATGCTCAAATAACCATTTAAAAATGCTTTAACATCTTCGAAGCTTTTCAGAATACTAAGCATTTTATATGCATCTAAAGTTGGATCACCAATCATAAAATTTTCAAAATCAATTAAATAATATTTTTCATCTACTTGATTATAAATAATGTTTGCAGGTCTAAAATCTCCATGAACATATGTAAAATGTAAATTACTAAAAAGCTCTTTACATTTTTCTTCTACCCAAACCATACTTTCAATAAAATCGTCTTCATATGGTGCAAGAATTTGTCTGATGTTAAGCATATCTGATAAAATAGTTACAATCCAGGATTGTTCATTATCTTGACTGCTAGTATTGATATCATGAAATTCTCTCATTAACCGACCAATATCATATAATCTTTTTGGGGTCAACTGCATCATATACTCATTCAATGAGATTCCAGGAATATAATTTTCAACTAATATTTTTTTCTCTGGACATACATAACATACTGTTGGAACATTTATTGTTGTATTACTCATAATTTGTAAGCCTACAATACATTTCTCTAACCGTTCATGACTGTTGAAAAACTTTATAATATGATTTTTAAATAATCTTACATCATTACTATAAGAATTAAAACATATCAAATCATTCTTTGTTCTTAAATAGTCATCAATCATGTCTAAATAATTATCCATGTTAACTCCTCCCTGTATGAATAAATAAAATTACTATTATAGTATACTATATTATGTAAATTCTGTCAAATTAAAAGTCTATGCAAACTATCTTTGATGCACTTTATTTATATTCACTTGTTTTCTTAATTTAATTCCTGATATTCCAATCTGTTATATTTGAACAAGAATCTTTTAACTTCTCCAAATTTTTATCTATTAATGTTTGTTTTGATTTTTCTGACTGTTTTACTTTATGAATTCTTCTATATATAGCACTCTATATCTATATTATACAATATTTAATCGACATAATAAAAGATGAGCATAGTCTATATACCCATCCAAATGTTTATATTTTTGTTCAAATTTCAAAATCAAGCTCAGCGACAAATTACTATTTATTGTCCTTGTTTAAATCCTATATTTCCTTCATCTGTAAATCTTACACTAACTAATTCGTTTGCTCTTTCTGTTCCCATTACTAGCATATTTTTTTCATTTACTTTCACAACTACTGCTTTTAATTCTACTTTTCCACTATCCATATAATTTGTTATAACTACTAATGCTAAAATTATAACTACTACAATAATAATTCCTATGATAACTTTCTTTTTCATACATTGCTCCTTTTGTTTTTATTACGCTTATATTATCGCAAAGGAGAAAATTTATCAATTTCTCTCCTAAAAATCAAATATATTTTTATTTAGTACTCAAAATACTAATTCATTGAATTTATAATATTTACGCAAACTTATGTAAATCAATTTATGTATTACTCTACAAAAGAACTAGGATGGTATGCTGTAATTCCTAATTCTTCAGCCTTTCTTAAAACATCTAATCTATCATCAACAAATACAGTATCTTGTAAATTAATATCTAGCTTTTTAGCATATTCTATTATTACATTTGGTTTCATCATTGTTGAACTTATAAAAATTATGTTTTCTTTTTTTATATTAGGATAATTTTCTTCTAGCCATTTATATTTTTGATTTATTTCATTATTTGTAACAATAGTACCTAAAATAAAAACTTTATCTGAATCTAATTGACTAATAATATTTTGCATATTCTTTAATGGCCTAGCATTAGCAAATAAATTTGAAAACAATAAATCTTCTAAGGATTGACATCCAAGTTCAGGACATCCTCCACTATATAACTTATCATTAAATCTATATTCTGATAAAGTACCATCTACATCAAAAAACACATACTTTTCTTTCAACTTTTTTAACATATCTATTTCTCCTTATTCTTTTTATAATTTTTTCGTATTCTTTTATTTATAAATTTTCCTTTATTTCTGGAAATAAATCATATAAATTATATCCCAGCAATTTGTCAAAATATTCTTTTAGTTTATAAGTTTCTTTAATATGATATTGAGTATTTGAATAAGCCCCTCTTCTAATCATAATATCAATTAATCTTTTCCTTGTGGACACATTAAATCACACAAATTTATTATTTTTTCTTCTATTGAATATTGATGTTCTTTTATAAATTTTGTTAAAAATTGATTTTCATTAGGATCTGGTACTCCTCCTGCTGTGCAAATAATATCATTATTTAAATATGAATGTGTTAAGCAAATATTTGCATACTCCTCATCATATCCTAAGCCTTTTATATAGTTATAACCTCTCATAACATGACCATGTGACTTTCCTATATATTTTCCAATATCATGAATATATCCAAGTGTTATTGTTTTATCAATATCTACATCATAATTTTTTTCATTTAATGCTTGAGCAATTTTACCTGCTGTATTACCAACGCAAATACAATGTTCTGTCCATATATCGCTTTCTGTTTTTCCTCTATACTTTTCTAATATTTCTAATGCTTTATCACTTGTTAATTTCATAATTTTATCCTCACTTTGCATACTAATATTTATCTTTCATAATCATCTTGAATTTTGGGACCATATTCAGCCATATAATAACTATTAATTCTTATATTTTTTTGAATATATTCCATCACTTTTTGTGGTGTATCCATTACAATATATAAATGATTTAATCCTAATGGTTCTAATAATTTTATCAAATAATCCCATTGATTTTGTATATTTAAAATTAAAATTGGTTTATTGTGTTCTCTATTTTTCTTTGTATCAATAGCATGAAATAGTTCTGCTAAAGTTCCAGAACCACCTTTAAAAAACACGGCAACATCAGACCAATCTAGAAGAGCCCTTGTCACTTCTGATTGATACCTAAAAGTACCATTTATGCTGGCACAAGGCCAATTATCTATTATTTTATTTACTCCACCAAAATAACTTGTTAAAGCTATCTCTAAATTATCATTTGGCTTAGCTATTTGAGATGCTACTACTCCTGGTAATCCGTCACATCCATCAAAAAGTACATTGTGTTTTTTTTTTTTTTATAATTTTTTTTATTTTTTTTTTTTTTTTTTTTTTTTT